>Ga0182027_10003161_pt1 | contig 26313 bp, 24 predicted proteins | sample 712E1DmetaG_FD_121300 | JGI IMG/M metagenome (GOLD analysis project Ga0182027, IMG submission 121300) | Permafrost microbial communities from Stordalen Mire, Sweden - 712E1D metaG (Illumina Assembly) | ecosystem: Environmental > Terrestrial > Soil > Wetlands > Permafrost | place: Sweden...
ACGGCCACAATCAGAACCCCAAACCCTTCATCTGGACCGCCAAGGCCACAGACATCTTGGAAAAAGTCACCCGCGCTCGCACAGTCCTGAATAAATGACCATCTGTGTGGCGGACTACACTAGAGATCGCACACCGGAGAATCCGGCAGCCTGGGGTCCGTGGCGTGTCATTCAAGAGCTAGTGTTACGCATGCGCCTATTGATTGCTGGCTAATTTTGACCGCAGCGCCGCGACGGCGGATCTTTGCCGCCGGGACGGAGGTGAACGCCAACTTGACCGGGCCCTGCCATGCCGCGGGAACCGGGAAGCCACTCGCCTCCGGATCCATCGCCGCGCCAGGCCAACGCCGATTCCCGGCAGCACAACCCCGTGAAACCTCCATTGAACGCGGAATGCCGCGCGCGAAATCCCGATTGCCCGTACAATTTACAGAAAGGAGATGCACGCCATGCGCCGAGTTTATATGGATGCAAATGCCACCACCCCCCTGCTGCCGGAGGTGATGGAGGCCATGCGTCCGTATTGGATGGAGCGCTTCGGCAACGCCTCCTCGATCCATTTGCATGGGCAGCAGGCGCATACGGCCGTGGACCGGGCCCGCGAGACGCTGGCAGAGTTCTTCAACTGCCACGCCGCCGAGGTGGTCTTCAACTCCGGGGGCACCGAGGGCGACAATACGGCGATCTTCGGCCTTTTGCACCCCGGCGACCACTTCATTACCACCTCGATCGAGCACTCGGCGATTCTCAGGGCGGCAGACCGCATGGCCCAGCACGGCGTGGAGACCACCTTTGTGGCGCCCCAGGCGAGCGGCCTCATCGACCCGGCCGACATTCTGCGCGCCATTCGCCCCGAGACCCGGCTGATCAGCGTCATGCTGGCCAACAACGAGACCGGCGTGCTGCAACCCGTCGAAGAAATTGGAAAGATTGCCGCCGATACCGGCGTCTTCTTCCACATCGACGCCGTACAGGGCGCGGGCAAGGTGGAGTTCGACGTACGCCGTTTCGGCTGCCACCTGCTCTCCATCAGCGCCCACAAGATGCACGGACCAAAAGGCATCGGCGCGATGTTCATGCGCCGCGGGACTCCCATTGAGCCGCTCCTGGTGGGCGGCAGCCATGAGCGCCGCCAACGCGCCGGAACCGAAAACGTACCTGGCATCGTGGGCCTGGCCAAGGCCGTGGAACTGGCCATACACTCGCTGGAGGATGGAACCATCGGCCGGCTGGCGGCTCTGCGCGACCGGCTGGAGGCGGGGATTTTGGAAATCTCCGGCACGGGCATAAACGGGGCGTGGGATGGAGACCAGCCCGTTCCCCGCGTGGCCAACACGACCAACATCTGGTTCGACCATCTGGAGGGCGAGGCGCTGGTAATTGCGCTGGACCTGAAGGGCGTAGCCGTCTCCGGCGGGTCGGCCTGCCACTCCGGGGCCACCGAACCCAGCCATGTGCTGATGGCCATGGGCCTGGATAAGAACCGTGCCCGCGCCAGCCTGCGCTTCAGCCTTCTCAAGACCGCAACCGAAGCCGATGTGGACTATGTTTTGAAGGTAGTTCCCGAGGCCGTCGGACACCTGCGGACGATTTCGCCGGTGGCGGCGGGAACGCTGGGGTGAACGAAGACTTCCCTATGACCGAGCGCACAACCATTGCCGTAGCCATGTCTGGAGGGGTGGACTCCTCGACGGTGGCGGCGATGCTCGCTCACTCAGGCGAGGCGGTTGTCGGGCTGACGCTTCAGTTGTGGGACCAGACGCGGCTGGCGGGCAAGCATGGAATTCCCGATGCGCCGAAGGCGGGCCGCTGTTGTTCCCTGGACGATGTCTACGACGCCCGCCGCGTGGCCGAGCACCTGAACATTCCCTATTACGTCGTCAACCAGCAGGAGCGGTTCGAGCGCGATGTGGTCCGGCCTTTTGTGGCCGAGTACCTGGCCGGGCGTACGCCGATTCCCTGCTCGCTCTGCAACAACCACCTGAAGTTCGACCAGTTGCTCCAGACCGCGCGCTCGATCGGCGCCGGGCGCATTGCCACTGGCCACTATGCGGTCAACGAGTACGATGCTGGACGCGACTCTGGGCGCGGACGCTGGATTCTCAAGCGGGCCGCCGACCCGGCCAAGGATCAGACGTATTTCCTTTTCGGGCTCACCCAGGAGCAGTTGGCCCGCACGCTTTTTCCCCTCGGCCGGCTGACCAAGCCCGAGGTGCGGGAGGTCGCGCGCCTGCACGGCCTGGCGCTGGCCGAGAAGCCCGACTCGCAGGAGATATGCTTCATCCCGGGCGGCGACTACAAGCAGTTCCTGACGGCTTATCTCGAAGAGCAGGGCGAACGGCTGCCGGAGACCGCCGGCGAACTGGTCGCCTCCAGTGGCGAGGTTCTGGGCCGGCACGAGGGCATCTTCAACTTCACCGTGGGCCAGCGGAAGGGACTGGGCGTCAGCTCACCCTCGCCGCTTTACGTGCTGCAGATCGATCCGGTGAGCCATCGCGTGACCGTGGGCGCCGACGAAGAACTGGCCACCCGCACCCTGCGCGCCCGAGGCCTGAATTGGATTTCCATTCCTGGGCTGACTGCACCGATGCGCGTGCGGGCCAAGATTCGCCATCGCCACGAGCCCGCCTGGGCGATGCTGGAACCGGCTGGCAAGGACGAGGTGCTCGCCACCTTCGACGAACCGCAGCGCGCCGTCACTCCCGGCCAGTCGGCAGTTTTTTACGACGGCGACGAGGTGGTGGGCGGGGGATGGATTGTGTAGGCGGATAAGCCTGCAACTTTTTTTCGAAATTGTTGCACGACAAGTCAAGAACGTGATATATTGTCACTGATGCAGTTCTCTTATTGCACTTGGGCGGGCAGGTATCTGCCTTCACGGCAGGCACCCTACCTTACTATCAATAGGCAGTTTAAGCCAACGTATTTAGGGAAGGATGTTTCAAATGAATGTTCCACCAGATCGATTAAGCAAAGCAGATGCGGTCAGATTAGTCAGGCACTGCCTAGAAGATGGATTCGTACAATACATACCGCACTTTTATTCACGATGTCAGGAGCGCGGAATTGATGCACAAGATGTATTAAATGTGCTGAGAAGGGGGACGATCTTCATGGAACCCGAACTCGATGTGCGGTGGAACCAATGGCGGTACAAAGTCGAAGGCCGAACCTCCGAAGGAGAAGAACTAGCTGTGATTGTGACATTCGCCGATGAGAATACGACCGTTGTAATCACTGTGCTTTCTCCATGATTACGTGGGGAGAGTTCTGAGCCCGCTCATGGGCGAGAAGGAATTTGGTCCAGCAATGGACGAGAATGTGAGTAAGAATATGAGAATTTGTAACGAATGCGGCGGACCCGTCGAACGGGTGAAGAAGGACCACCGCTTCGTTGAAAGCGGTTTGGACAATGTTGTCCTCCGCAATATTGAGGTGGACGTTTGTCCAAAATGCGGTGATTCTCCACGAATTTACCGGATCAACGACGTCTTTCTCACGATTGCGGCAAGCCTGATCGCCAAGCCCTTTGAACTGACCGGAAGAGAGGTCCGCTTCCTCAGGAAAACCCTGGAAGTGGGCATTGAGGATTTCGCCCGTAAGCTGGGCGTAGACCGCTCTCACCTTTCTCGCCTGGAAAATGGCGCGCTGGCGATCAGCCGCCAGACCGACCGCTTGGTCCGAACGCTGATCCTGCTCCACCGGCCCGAACTGCTGGAAAAACTCACCACACTGGACATCCGGGAGAAAGTTTTGAAGCGCCTAGAAGAGATCAAGCCGGAGGCTGCGACGGTCACCGTCGAGTTGAGGCAAACTCCAGAAGGCTACAGCTTCGAACTGGCGCGAGCGGCCTGACTCTTCTTACGGCCGCCCCGCCCAGCCAGCCGGAATCGAGCGACCCGCAAGCACGCGGCGTTTAGACGAATCTATCCTGGTCGCCGGAGGTGTGGGTCCGACGGGGCTCCGGGGAGGAAGCGCGCAGCGATTCGACGACCGCTTTGATCGACGCCAACAGTCCAAAGAGTTGCCGCGCCGGCCTGTTGACGGCCTCGGCCATAAAGCCGCCGACTCGGTCGGCAGAGTCGAGAATACCGGTAAGCATCGCATCCAGCCGCGCGGTCTGACGGTGCAGCCGTCCGAGGATCTCGGTGGCCGTGGAATCCATCTCGGCGCTGCGCGCGCGCAACCTATGTACCATCTCCGCAACGTCGATTGTGGTCGCTTCGACATTCGGAGCCACGCGGGTGAAGAACTCCCGCGAGTCGTAGATGATAGGCATCACCGAGGAACGCAGATCACGGATTTGCTTCTCCACGGAACGGGCTGCCTTGTTGATGCTCAGGTATATCGCCAGCAGAATGATTGCCTGCAGCACCACGGCCAGCCCGGCGACGGCGATAATGGCGAGCTGGATGGTTTGATTGTCGAATTTTGGCATTGGATCGATCTCGCGCAGGGCAACTGCGAACCTGCAACAACTTTCTTGAGCGCGCTTTCCAGGGCATGAAAAAATTTCTGTCCGGAGCCTGCGCTAGAGCCGCACTCTGCCTCTCTCGCGGTCAGCTCCGGAACTGATAACAGAACCAAATAAAGCCGGGCCGGAATCGTCCCCGGGAAAGACGGCTGTTCATGGCTGGGACGGATCAACGGGGCCGGTGGTCGCCTTGTAGACCTTGCGGCCCGCTTCAACGGCAGCGGTAACCCGGTTGGTCTGTTCGGCGACAAGGTTCTTGCCGCGCTCCACAAACTCTTCCCACTGTGCCCGTCCGCGATCCACGGCCTCGCGGCCGCGCTCCACGTATTCGCTTACCTGCTCCTTGCTTCTGTCCACCAGGGCGCTCACCTCTTCGGCTGCCTGCTGGGTGCGGTGGCGCAGGTATTCCGTACCCTCGCGGGCGCCGTTAATAAGATCTTGACGGGTCTCACGACCGCTCTTGGGGGCATAGAGAATGCCCACCAGAGCGCCCACGCCCAACCCAGCCAGAAACCATGCCACGCCGTATGACTTATTTTCTTCTGCCATGACGAAATCTCTCCTTTTGCTCAGCTCTGAGACTGCCTGAGCGTATCAAATTTACCCGGTTTGCCGCAAAATACAGGCCAGTTGCGGGATCGGGCGTAAAGATCGACGCGCACTCCCGGCCGGAGTGCGACTCAGCGACAACTTCAATGGGTTGGATGCGGATGCGCCGATGAAGTTGCAACGCCGCCGCTCGGAGTCGAGGACATCGTACGCCATTTCCTATGAGAGCCAGCCGAAGCGGCCCGTGTCAAACAGCGAGGCCCTGAAAGAACCGGTCTGTGTTCCGCTCATCTTCCGCAGCCGCAGGAGCGAGCGAGGACTTCGGCGAAGTGGAGGGCCTGGCGGCCAGATAGCTGTGAGATCTGTTCGCGGCAACTGAAGCCATCGGCGACGATGAGGGTCAGGGGGCCGGCGGATTCGACGGCGGGGAGCAGGCCGTCCTGGGCGATGGCTTTGGAGACTTCGTATTTGTCCGCTTCGAAGCCGAAGGGACCGGCCATGCCGCAGCAGCCGGCCTGGATGGGTTCGACCGTTGCGCCGGCCTGGCGGAGCAGGGCGATCTCGCTGGCCGGGCCGCCGAAGACGGCTTTGTGGTGGCAGTGGCCGTGGAGCAGAATGTGCGCGCCATGGAGGCGGCCGGTTGCGAACTCGGGAGCTTTGGCGGCGAGCCAGTCGGCCAGGAGCCAGACCTGCCGGCTGAGGCGATGGGCGCGGGGGTCGTTTGGGTGCAGTTCGAGCAGTTCATCTTTGAAGACGCTGGCGCAGCTTGGTTCGAGGAAGATGAAGGGGCGGCCGGCTTCGATCTGCGGAGCCATGCGGTCGAGGACTTTGGCGAGGTAGGCACGGGCGGCGCCGAGAAGGCCGAAGTCATAGAGCGGGCGGCCGCAGCAGATATGGCCTTGCGGAGCTTTCACCTGGAAACCGGCCTGGGTGAGGACCGTTTCGGCGGCGGCGAGGGTTTGCGGGTGGTAGTAGTTGTTCCAGGTGTCAGGCCAGAGTACCACTCGCTCACCCTTTGAAGCAGCGGCTGAGACTCTTCCCTTTTGGTAGCTTTGCGGGGACAGGCGGGGGAGCTGGCGCTCAAGCGCTACGCCAGCGATGCGCTTGATAAGCGGGCTGGTGAGGGGGCCGGTGAGGATGGCGTTGGTGAGGGCGGGGGTGAGCGAGCCCCAGCGGGCGAGCTGGTCGGCAAAGCCGAAGATGTAGTGGTGGAGCGGGTGCGGGCGGCCCTTGTAGCGCTGGGCCAGGAACTCGGATTTATAGGCGGCTATGTCGACCGAAACGGGGCACTCGGTTTTGCAGGCTTTGCAACTGAGGCAGAGCGAGAGGGCCTCATGAACGGCGCGGCTCTGAAAGCCCTCTTTTTGCAGGGCGCCGGCGAGCATCTCCCATAGGAGGCGGGCGCGACCGCGGGTGGAGTGCTGCTCCTGGCGGGTGGCGCGGTAGCTGGGGCACATGACGCCGCCCTCGGTTTTGAGGCAGGCGCCGACGCCGACGCAGCGCTCTGTGGCGCGCTCGAGCGAGCCCTGATCGGCGGCGAATACGAAATGAGTTTCGAGAGCGGCGTGGGATTCGCCGGGCGCGGGCGGCCCGTGGCGGAGGTTTTCGACCGGGTCGTAAACGCGGACGGCATCGGAGAGCTTGCCGGGGTTCATGCGGTTTTCGGGGTCCCAGATGGCCTTGAACTCGCGAAAGGCCTGGATGAGCTCGGGGCCAAACATTTTGGGCAGCAGGGCGGCGCGGGATTGGCCGTCGCCGTGCTCGCCGGAGAGCGAGCCGCCGAAGCTGAGGACTAGGTCGGCGGCGCGGTCGATGAACTCGCGGAAGCGTCGCAGGCCCTCGACGGTGCGGAAGTCGAAGTTGATGCGCAGGTGGACGCAACCCTGGCCGTAATGACCGTAGAGCGGACTGCGGTAGCCATATTCGGCCATGAGCGCGACGAGCTTGCGCAGGTAAGCGCCCAGATGCGCGGGGGGAATGCCGGCGTCTTCCCAGCCCTCCCAGCCTTCGGGCTCGCCGGGAACGAAGACGGTTGCGCCAAGAGCGGACTCGCGGACATGCCAGACGCGTGCTGCGTCGGCGGCGTTGTAGATGCGGGCGGTGGAAGCTTCCGGCCAGGTCTGCGCGGAGCGGGCCAGGGCTTCGGCTTTGGACTGGGCCTCTCCGGCAGACCATGCGCCCATTTCGACCAGCAGAAATCCGCCGCCGGGGGGGAGCAGGGCAACATCGTCGACGGCCAGGTGTTTGCGGCGCATGAAGTCGAGCAGCAGCCCATCAAAGCCTTCCAGGCCGATGGGGCTGAAGTCGAGGACGCGCGGAACCACGTCCGCGGCTAGGAATGCGTCGTCGAAGGCCAGGGCGGTGAGCACGCGGAAGGGCGGGCTGGCGGTGAGGTTGAGCGTGGCGGAGACGACGGTGGCGCAGGTGCCTTCCGACCCGACCAGAGCGCGGGCGAGGTGAAAGCCGTTCTCAGGGAGCAGCTCGTCGAGGTTGTAGCCGGAGACGCGGCGGGGGATGCGGGGAAATTTTTGGCGGATAAGATCGGCGTAGCGGTCGCGCAGGCGGGCGAGACCGGCGTAAATTTCGCCGGTGCGGCCACCAGCGCGGATTGCGAATTCAAGCGCGGCTGCGCTGGTGCGGCCCACGGTCATACGCGTGCCGTCGTAGAGCACCAGGTCGAGGGATTCGACGTTGTCCACGACCTTGCCGCCCAACCACCCCAACGACGAAGACCTGTCGTTGGGGACCCCGCCCAGCAGGCCGTGGACGCCGCAACTGTTGTTGCCGATCATGCCGCCCAGGGTGCAGGTTTTGTGGCTGGCGGGGTCGGGAGCGTAGGTCAAGTGATGGCGCTCGGCGGCCTCGCGCAGCCGGTCGAGAACGATGCCGGGCTCAACGCGAGCCAGCCTGGCTTCGGGGTCGATGGAGGTGAGGGCGTTCATGTAGCGGGAGTAATCGAAGACCACGGCGACATTGGTGCATTGGCCGGCCAGACTGGTGCCCGCGCCACGCGGCAGGACGGCGGCTCCCGTGGCGCGGCAGGCGGCCAGTGCTGCCTCCACATCGGCGGCGTCGCGGGGCAGGATGACGCCGATGGGAAGCTGGCGGTAGTTCGAGGAGTCGGCGGCGTAAAGGGCGCGGGAGCCGAGGTCGAAGCGGACGTCGCCGCGGAGGGCAGCCTTGAGCAAGGCTTCCAGCTCGCGGTGGGCGGCAAAGCGCTCATGGGCCAGCGGCGGCTGGTTCATCAGGACCGAAAAAGGAGATGTGCTCACGGGGGAATGGTAGCGCGTTGCGCGGGGTTAGCGGAGCTAGCGGCCTCAGAACCTGTCTAAAAACCAGGGAGATTTGAGGAGAAGCAGATGGGCGAAGGCTATGTGGATCATGGTTCAGCTCAGTCATGGCGCAGTTCGCAGTCTTTGGATAAGCGGCGCGGCCAGTTGAGCCATGCGAAGGCGCGTTCGACGATCCGGCGTTTGGGCAGTACGCGAAACAGGTGTTGTTCGTTGCGCTTGACGATCTCCAGGCTGTATCCGAACATCGCACTGGCCCATTCGATCAAGGCGCCCGTATAGCCGCCGCCGGCAAAGGTTCCCGTCTTGCCCACTGCTCAAGCGTCAAATCGCTCGGATACATGCCGTTAAGCTACGGAATCCGCTGCTCCGCGTCTATTCCTTCGATGGTTCATCAGGTAGTTTTTAGACAGGTCCTTAGGGGGATGCTGCGAGGCGCGGCGGGGAAGCGGAGCGGATTTAACCCGTTTACTTCCGGCCCCGCCCCGTCTGCTTCCGGTAGACTGTGGGTTGGGTTCCAGATAGCCGGGGTCCCCGGCCCGCCGCGGCGGGGTCTTTGTCGATGGGGTGGTAAAATCAATCTTTCCTCGAGGCAGAGTCAGATTTTCAGCAGTGAGGGTGTGCATATTCTTCCCGTGAAGCCGAACTATGGATCGCACCAGTACTTGTGCTCGCCGCAGGGCTCCAGCCCAGTGAAGACAAAGCACACTTGCATCTCCAGCGCAATGCGGGCCGCGAGCCGCCTGGCGCGCACGATGTTGTTGCTGGCGCTGGCGTTCACAGCCGGCACAGTGTTGGCCCAGCAGCCGCAGACCATCGATTCGATTCGTGTCATTGGCAACCGGCGCATCCCCAAGGAGACTGTGCTGGCTCGGCTCTTTTCCCACCCCGGCGACACCTACGATCCGATCTCCACCGAGCGAGACTTCAACTCGCTTTGGAACACCGGGTACTTCGAAGACCTGCGCATCGAGCGCGAGGACTCGGAGAAGGGCATCATCCTGAACATATTTGTACGGGAAAAGCCCACCATCCGCGAGATCAACTACAAAGGACTAAACTCGGCCTCCGTGTCGGACGTTCTGGACCGGTTCAAGAAGGAGAAGGTTTCCCTGTCGGTGGAGAGCCAGTACGACCCGACCAAGATCAAGCGGGCCGAGACCGTACTCAAGGACATTCTGTCGGAGCACGGGCACCAGTTTGCCACCATCAAGACCGAGGTGAAGACAATCCCCCCGGCCTCAGTGCAGGTGAACTTCAACGTCAAGGAAGGCCCGACGGTGAAGGTGGGCCAAATCAAGTTCACCGGCAACCAGCACCTGAGCGGGCTGCTGCTGCGCCGCTCGATGAAGAACCTGAAGCCCATCGGCATTCCGTATTCGATCATCTTCGAGAATCTGTTCGCGCAGGCCTTCGATGCTTCGAAGCTGGAAGAGGACACCGAGCGGGTTCGCCAGGCCTACCGGGACAAGGGCTACTACAACGCGGCGGTCGAGGAGCCGAAGACGCAGATCCGCGACGAGGGCGGACTGAACTGGTTCACCTTCCGCCCGAAAAAGGGCAAGCGCATCGACATCCTGATGCCGATTGAAGAGGGCGCGCGCTACAGGCTGGGCACGATCACCTTCAGCGGCAACAAGGCGGTAAGCAACGCGAAGGCCCTGCGCGCCACCTTTCCCGTGAAAGACGGCGACTTGTTCAACGCCACGCTAATGGCCAAGGGGCTGGAGAACCTCAAGAAGGCGTACGGACAGTTGGGCTACATCAACTTCGGCGCCATTCCCAAGCCCAGCTTCGACGAACAGAAGAAGACCGTCTCACTGGACATCGATATCGACGAGGGCAAGCCCTTCTACGTCTCGCGGATCGAGTTCCAGGGCAACACGATCACCCGCGACCGCGTCATCCGGCGCGAGCTGATGCTGGACGAAGGAAATGTCTATAACTCGCATTTATGGGAGTACAGCCTTCTGCGCCTGAACCAGTTGGAGTACTTCGAGCCGCTCAAAGTGGATCAGGACTCCGAGGCCCACCAGGATGCCGAGGCGGGCACGGTGGACCTGCTGCTGAAGGTGAAGGAGAAGGGGAAGAACTCGATCGGCATAAACGGCGGCGTCAGCGGGCTATCGGGCGCGTTTCTGGGCGTGAACTACCAGACCAACAACTTTCTCGGCCTGGGCGAAACGCTCAGCCTTCAGGGCAACATAGGCAACGTGGCCCGCACGTTCATGTTCGGTTTCTCACAGCCCTACCTGCGCAACCGGCCACTGAACCTTGGCTTCCAGCTCTTCAACACCAAGCAGGACTTCAACGCGGCCAAGAACTACGCTTCCACCACCGGCCAGTCGGCGAACATGAGCGCGGCGCAGCAGTCGCTGACGCAGAACTACAACCAATCCTCGACCGGCCTGAATTTCTCGGTCAGCTATCCGCTGAAGCGGCACGCCTTCCAGCGCGTGGGCATGACCTATTCTCTGACCAAGTCGACGATTACCGCGTTCAGCACGGCCTCGCAGACCTTTTTCCAGACGATCAGCTTCCGGTCGGGCATTCAGGGGGCTAATGCGCTGGCGGGCATTGTCAACAGCTCGGCCTCGTTCAGCTATATCTACAACACCATCAACAACCCGTTGCGCCCGCGCAGCGGCAAGGAATATACGGCTGTGTTCCAGGTGGCCGGCATCGGCGGCAACCTGCGCTACATCTCGCCGCTGGTGGCCTACAAGCGCTTCATGCCTATCCATTACCTAATCCTGTCGCCCAACGGGCACAACGTGCTGGGGCTGCGCGCGCAGTTGGGCTATGTGCAAGGCTTTGGGGGCGACGTGGCCCCTCCGAACAACCGCTTCTTCACCGGCGGCGAGGGCGATTTGCGCGGCTTCGACGTTCGCGGCGCCACGCCCTACGGCTACGTTCCGAATCGCGTCAACGTTCAGTTGACCAATCCTGACGGCAGCTGCGTTCCTCGCGACGTGAACAATCCCCAGGACAACCAGTGCATCCAGGTGCCGCTGCCTGTTTACGGCATTGCCTCCATCGGCGGCGATACCAACCTGACAACCAATGTCGAGTACCGCATTCCCATCGCCGGGACGGTGACCTTCTCGTTCTTCGACGACTTCAGCATCGACACGGTCCTCAACAAAGGTCAGTTGAAGCAGAGCCCCGAAGGCTTTGCGTCGCTCACTGCGCCGCTGTATGGCTGCCCGGTGTACAACAACGGCTCCTGCCAGGGCGGCATTCCGGGTTCGCAGGTCGGGTTCCAGCCGAATATCCGGCCTATCTCCGGCACCAACTTCGTTCCGCGCATGTCCACCGGCGCCGAGCTTTCGGTGATCATGCCGATCATCAACGCGCCATTCCGCCTCTACTATGCCTATAACCCCCTGCGCCTGTATGAGACGCCCTACTGCAACGATGTCCTCATCGGGGGAAACAAGGGGAGTTGCTCAGCGGAGCTGATCACCCGCGATCTGTTCCCGCCGGGCGGGGCGGGCGATTACACATACCAGGAGTCGCTGGGGGCCTACGGTGCGCGGTACCTGTTCCGGGAGCCGCGCAAGACCTTCCGGTTCACGGTTTCCACAACGTTCTAGAGCGACAGTTCTCTGCAGGAGGATTTCGGGGCCGTCCGCCGCGGCGGACGGCCCTTTTGCCTGCGAGCGGCGTGGACGACGGAGGGTCAAGGCAGCGCAGCCAATGTCTTTTGCGCGGGATGTCCTGAACCGTCCGGCAGCCGAAATCCTCTCCGGCTCAGCGAAATTCACGGTACGCCGGTTTGACGCTCCTAACTCTGCGCTCCTATAATTCGTACGGTTCCTGCTGACGTCTCCGCTCGCGTCTTTTGCCGTTTCTGCGCCATCCGGCGCGGAGACCCGGAAGAAAGACCGTATGGTTTCTCAGGAGGTACAGGTTCGCTTCCGCGCGACCGCGTTTTCACAGTTGCTGTTCTTCAGAGCCGATTCAGCCAGGTGGCGTTTTGCTTAAGAAAACGCCACCTGGCACTCAGCAAAGAGGGCAAGTATAATGTGAAAACGCCTTGAAACGCGGACAGCCACACAGGAATTCCGAAGGAGTTTTAACCTCAAATGAAGCGTTCGCTTGCATTAATTGTTACTCTGGCCTCAGGCTTGGTCCTGAGCGCCGCCGCTCAAACATCGCCCGCGCCCGCGGCGCCGGCCGTCCCTGCCAAGGTTGCGGTGATCGCCTTCCAAGCGGCCGTGGGCCAGACCAACGAATTCCAACGCAACTTTGCCGACTTGCAGAAGAAGTACGAACCGAAGCGCGCCGAGCTCAAGACGAAGGCCGATGAGATTGACGGCCTGGAGAAGCAGTTGCAAGCGCAGGGCGACAAGCTGAGCGATGCCGAGCGCGCCAATCGCGCCAAGATCATCGACGACAAGAAGAAGCAGGCCCAGCGCTTTGCCGAGGATGCGCAGACCGATCTCCAGGGGGAGATGCAACAGGTCTACGAGGGTGTGGCGTCCAAGGTCTTTGAGGTTCTGGAGAGCTACGCACAGCAGCAGGGCTACACCCTGGTGGTGGACGGGACCGGGAACCAGCAGCAGGCCCCTGTGGTTCTCTACGCAAGCCCTTCCACCGACATCACCAAGGCGATCATCGAGGCCTACAACCTGAAGTCGGGTGTGCCTGCTCCGCCGGCGCAGCCGACTGCCGCGGCGCCGGCCAAGGCGGCCCCCAGGCCTCCCGCCGCACACTAGAGCGAAAGGTCCAGTATGGCAGAGGCCTCGCATTGCGGGGCCTTTGTGACGCTATCGGCCTCTTGCGGCGAACCGTGCAGGAATTCCGAAGGAGTTGTTCATTCCAATGAAGCGTTCGCTTATATGGGTTGTTACGCTGGCCTCGGGCCTGGTCCTGAGCGCCGCCGCACAAACATTGCCTGTTCCCGCGGCGCCGTCTGCTCCTGCCGCGCCCGCCGGCCCGGCCAAGATTGCCGTGATTTCCTTCCAGGTGGCCTTGGCCCAAACCAACGAAGGCCAGCGCAGTTTCGCTGACCTGCAGAAGAAGTACGAACCCAAGCGCGTTCAGTTCAAGAACCTCAACGACGAGATCGATAACCTGACAAAGCAGTTGCAGGCGCAGGGCGACACACTGAGCGATGCCGAGCGCGCCAGCCGCGCCAGGACCATCGACGAAAAGAAGAAGCAGGCGCAGCGCTTCGGCGAGGACGCCCAGAACGACTACCAGCAGGAGATGAAAGAGCTGTACAGCGGCCTGGCCTCGAAGGTTTATGACGTTCTGTCAAGCTACGCGCGGCAGCAAGGATACACGCTGGTTCTGGACATGGGCCAGCAGCAGAGTCCCATCCTGTATGCGAATCCGTCCCTCGACATCACCAAGGCGGTTGTTGCCGCGTACAACCTGAAGTCGGGCGTGCCGGCACAGCCGGCCGCCGCGGCGCTGAAGCCGGCCGCCGGGCGCTAGAACCTGAGCGGAATCGCTCACAAGGAAGGGCTCCGCAGACCGGGGTCCCTACGGACGGGTCTTTGTCCGTGGGGTGGAGACCGGGGCTCTTGTGCTTGCGCTCGAACCTTTTTGAAGGGAAAGAAAAGGCTGCGTGGCGGGGAAGGGAAAAGCCATTCTGGCCGGGCGCTTTTTTGTGGGAAAAAATGTGGAAATCTTTTGCGAAATCCGTGCAGATATCTCTATTTTTCCTCTTGTCAACCCTGGCTGGAATCTGATAAGCAACGCAAACCCTTATTTATCAACAGAAATCTGGGAAACGCCCTGATCTTCCGGCGGACTTACCTGTGAGCAATAGCAGACACCGTCTGGTGAGGTTTCCACAGCTCCATATGAACGCCACATGACTAAAGTATCCAGTGGGTTACAGTACTGCTGCTATTTCTGCTGGTCTTCGCCGATCCGCAAAACGGCGAGGAAGGCCTCCTGCGGGATATCGACCTTGCCGATCCGCTTCATTCTCTTTTTGCCTTCCTTTTGTTTTTCCAACAACTTACGCTTGCGGGAGATGTCGCCGCCGTAGCACTTGGCCAGCACATTCTTGCGCAGCGGGCTGACCGTCTCGCGGGAGATGACCTTGGCGCCGATGGCCGCCTGAATGGCGACCTCGAACTGCTGGCGGGGAATGAGTTCGCGCATCTTGGAAACCAGCGCCCGGCCGCGTTCGTAAGCAAAGTCGCGGTGGACGATGATTGAAAGCGCATCCACGGGCTCGCCGGAGACCAGGATGTCGAGCTTGACCATCGGCGACACCCACTCGCCAGCCAGTTGATAGTCCAGCGAGGCATAGCCGCGGGAGATGGACTTGAGGCGGTCGTAGAAGTCGAGGACGATCTCGTTGAGCGGCAGCTCGTAGGTGAGCATGACGCGGGTGGGCGTGACGTACTCGAAGTTCAACTGCCTGCCGCGCTTTTCCTCGACCAGCTTGAAAATGCCGCCGACGTATTCCTCGTTGGTGAGGATTTTCGCGGCGATGACCGGCTCCCGGATGGCCGCGATATTGGTGGGCTCCGGCCAGCGCGAGGGATTGTCCACCTCGACCACGCTGCCGTCGGTGAGCGTGATGTGATAGCGCACGCCGGGGGCGGTGGTGATCAGGTCCAGTTCATACTCGCGTTCGAGGCGCTCCTGGATGATTTCCATGTGCAGCAGGCCAAGAAAGCCGCAGCGGAAGCCGAAGCCCAGCGCGACGGAACTCTCCGGCTCAAAGAAGAACGAGGAGTCGTTGAGACGCAGTTTTTCAAGGGCGTCGCGCAACAGCGTGTGCTCGTGCGAGTCCACGGTGTAGAGGCCGGCGAAGACCATCGGCTTGATGTCTTCAAAGCCGGGCAACTGGGCGGCGGCGGGCCGCGCGTCGTCGGTTACGGTGTCGCCGATCCTGGTGTCGCTGACGGTCTTGATTGTGGCCGCAAAGAAACCCACCTCACCCGCGGAGAGTTCGCCGATCTCCACCGGCTTAGGCATGAGCACGCCCATGGACTCGACCTCGAAGGCTTTCGAATTAGACATGAGGCGGATGCGCTGACCCTTGCGCATTGTTCCCTGCATCACGCGGACCAGCACGATGACGCCGCGATAAGCATCGAACCAGGAGTCGAAGATGAGCGCCTGCAGCGGGGCGCCGGGGTCGCCCGTGGGCGCCGGCAGTCGGTGGACGATTGCCTCCAGCACATCGTCCACGCCCTGGCCGGTTTTGGCGCTCACCGGGATGGCGTCGGTGGCGTCCAGTCCCACCGCCTTCTCGATGGCCTCCTGGGTGCCCAGGATGTCGGCCGAGGGCAGGTCGATCTTGTTGATGACGGGAATGATTTCCAGGCCGTGGTTGATGGCCAGGTAGGCGTTGGCCAGGGTCTGGGCCTCGACGCCCTGGCTTGCGTCCACCACCAGCAGCGCGCCCTCGCAGGAGGCCAGCGAGCGGGAGACCTCGTAGCTGAAATCCACGTGGCCGGGCGTGTCGATGAGGTTGAGCTGGTAGGTGTTGCCGTCGTGGGCCTTGTACATCATGCGGACGGCATGGGCCTTGATGGTGATGCCGCGCTCGCGCTCCAGGTCCATGTCGTCCAGGATCTGGGCCTGCATCTCGCGGCCGGTGACAGAGCCGGTGAGTTCGAGCAGACGGTCGCTCAACGTCGACTTGCCGTGGTCGATGTGGGCGATGATAGCGAAGTTGCGAAGGAAGCGGACGTCCATGGGGGCTTGGCGAAAGAGGAGGAATTGCGCAGTAGTTGCGCGTCCGCCGCGGCGGACCTCCATGGCATAGCTTATCATCGGCATAGTGTCTTCTGTGGCCTTCTCGGCGCCGGGTCATCGGCATCTCTCATGCGCATAAGTTGGAATCGGTATCGTTTGGTTGGTTCGGGCATGCTGGCGCTCATCCTGGCGGGGTGCGATCCCTCGCAACCCACACAGAAGCCCCAGGGCGGGCAGCCGCAGGCCACCGCGCCCGCACTCGCCGCGGCGCCGCAAGCCATGCAAGCAGCAGCTCCCGCAGCGCCTCCGCCGCTGACGCCCGCGCAGCAGCGGGTGCGTGTGCTCATCCAGCAGGTGGAGCAAGCCTACGCCTTTGGGGAGGCCGCCTATCGCAAGGGGAACCTGCCGGAGGCCAAGGCGGAGTTCGATCGCGCGGTGGACCTGATGCTGTCGAGCGGCATAGACATCAAGAACGATGAGCGGTTGCAGGACGAGTTCGACCGGATCGTGGACGGGGTTAACGCGCTGGAGATGGAAGCTCTGAAGCAGGGCAACGGCTTTGCGCCCAAGGAAGAGCCCACGCCGGCCGAGGCGGCCAGCGACGTGACCTTCGAGGTGGACCCCAACATTGTGGCCAAGGCCAAGGCCGATCTGGCCACCACCAAGTCCGACCTGCCGCTGGTGGTGAACGACTACGTGGCAACCTACATCAACTTCTTTGCCAACTCGCAGCGCGGCCACAATACGCTGCAGCACTCGTTTGAGCGCGCCGGCCGCTACAAGGCGATGATCCAACGGGTGATGGCCGAGGAGGGCGTGCCGCAGGACCTGATCTACCTGGCGGTGGCCGAGTCGGGCTTTCAGCCGCGGGCGCTCAATCGCCGCTCCGGCGCCGGCGGCATGTGGCAGTTCATGCCTCACGGCAACTACGGTCTGGTGCGCAACGCCTATGTGGACGAGCGCTTCGATCCGGAGAAGTCCACCCGCGCCTACGCCCGCTACATGAAGTACATCTACGACCAGTTGGGCGACTGGTATCTGTCGATGGCCGGCTACGACTGGGGATCGGGCAATGTGCAGCGCGCGGTCGTGAAGACCGGCTACGCCGACTTCTGGGAGCTGTACAAGCGCAACAATCTTCCCGGCGAGACCAGGAACTACGTGCCGGAGATTCTGGCGGCGATCATCATCGCCAACAATCCCAAGCAGTATGGCTTCGACGATCTCACGCTCGATCCCCCGGTGCTCACCGATACGGTGACCATCAATTATTCCGCCGACCTGCGGCTGGTTTCAGACTTGGTGGGCGCGCCGGTGGATGAGCTGACGGCGCTGAATCCCAGCCTGCTGCGGCTGGTCACGCCACCCGGCGCCTCCTTCGATCTGCACCTGCCGGCCGGCACGGCCACGCTGTTCCAGCGGCGCATCGCCCAGATTCCCGAGTCCAAGCGCAACGCGTGGCGCTACCATCGCGTTGCCGCGGAAGACACGCTGGCATCGGTGGCGCGTGAGTATCGCGTGACGCTGGCGGAGCTGGCCGCGGCGAATCAACTGCGCCAGAGCGACAGCATCCAGGGCGTTGAAGCGCTGGTGGTGCCGGTGCCCCCGTCCGCCGCGCCGTCCTCGCGCATGCTGCTGTACATCGCGCGCAGGGGCGATACTCTGGTGACCATTGCCGACCGTTTCGGCGTATCGCTCAATCAGTTGCGGCGCTGGAACAAGATCACCGGGATCAAGGTTGAGCCGGGCCGCCGCCTGCACGTGGCCGAGCCTGCGAGCGTGCCGCGCGCGGGACGCGGCCGCCGCAGCGGAGCGTCTGCCGGGATGTCTGGGGGGAGTAGCGCAAAGGCGCATGAAACGGCCTCGGCAAAGGGTTCTGCTCAAGAACCAGCGTCTCGAGCAGCCACAAAGAAGAACGGCGCATCGGCAGCAGAGAAGGGACGCGCGGAGAGCCCCAGGACCGGAACCGGCGCGAAGAACGGCGGGGCATCGAGCGCGAAGAACCACCACGCAAAGAAGGCCGCCGCGAAAGGAAAGTCTTCCACGCAGAGGCAAAAAACAGCCAGGTAGCTCATTACGCACTTGTGTTTTGATAGCGTTTGCGCGCAAGCTATTGCTACAATAGTTTCGGCGAGCGGAGCACGTGCGTCTGTTGCGCGAAGAGACAAACCAAAACAACGGCAGCGGCAAGCCGCTGGAGGCATTGGAATGGAAGAAGTGTTCAGGATGTACGCGATGAATGACGGCAACCTCAATGGGGAGCCCGCAGAGTTGGATCCAGATCACGACGAAGACTTCGAAGAGGATGAAGAAGTCGAAACCTCCAGCGTGCTGACCTCCTCGGACGACGATGAGCCAGTGGTTGAAGAGGCCGTGATCGTGGTTGTGGAAAAACCCGTATCGAAGCCGGCCATTAAGAAGGCCGCGAAGAAGAAGTCTGTCGCAAAGAAGGCTGCCAAGAAGGCCCCGGCCAAGAAGGCTCCAGCGAAGAAGGCTGTGGCCAAGAAGGCAGCCGCGAAAAAAGTTGTGGCGAAGAAGGCCGCAAAGAAGTCCGCCGTAAAGAAGAGCAGCGCTGGTGCAAAGGGCGGAAAGACCGCAGCCAAGAAGGCCGCGGCCGGCAAGCGCGCCGGCAAACCCACCAAACGAGGTAAACCGTTGGCAGTTAAGAAAGCAGCAAAGAAGGCGCCCGCCAAGAAGGCTCCGGCGAAGAAGGCAGCGGCCAAGAAGGCCCCTGCGAAGAAGGCAGTTGCGAAGAAGGCAGCTGCGAAAAAGACAACCAAGAAATAACGGCAACAAGCAAATCAAGGCAAGCAAAAGAGCCCGCCACGGCGGGCTTTTTTGCGTCTGGAATCAGGCTGCTTACTTCTTCACTTCGGCAAGCGCTGCCAGCACTTCCTCGGAGTGGTGCGAAGGATCCACCTTGGTCCACACCTGAGCGATCTTGCCTGTGGGATCGATGAGGAAAGTGTTGCGGTTGGCGATGGTCATGGGGCCAAAGTGGCCCAGCGAGCCGTAGGCATCCACGACTTTGTGTTCCGGGTCGGCGAGTAGGCGGAAGGTGAGCCCCTCCTTGGTGCAGAACTGCTTGTGGCTGTCGGGAGTGTCCAGGCTCACGCCGAGGATCACGGCGTTCGCGGCGTCGAACTTAGCCTGATCGCGCTGGAAGTTGTGGGCCTCGATGGTGCAGCCCGGAGTCATGTCCTTGGGATAGAAGTAGAGCACCACCCACTTACCGCGATAGCTCGCCAGCGAAATCTGGGAGCCATCCTGGGAAGGGAGAGTGAAGCCGGGCGCAACCTGCCCGACGGTTGGCAGCGTTTGATCGGCCGCATGGACTGTGACGAACACAACCGCGAGCACAAGGACCGCGGCAAGGACGAGGAGAATGGGTTTTCTCATGAGGGACCTCCAGGTTATTGGACGGGGAAGGGGTTGAACGGGACTCTGAAAATCCTTGCGGCCCTCAGTATCCGCGCGGAGCCGCCACAATGGCAATTCCTGCCTGACCGGCGCGCTCGAGCAGGGAGTCGCGATCGAATAGAAGAGTACGCCCGGCCTCGACCGAGAGGCAACTGGCGCCGGCACGGATCATGGTTTCCACGGTTGCGATGCCGATGACGGGGACATCGAAGCGCATGTCTTGATTGGGCTTGGCCACCTTGACGACGGTGAGGCGGCGCTCCAGTGTGGAGGCGTCGCCGCCGAGCGAACGCATCAGCAGACCGGCGCGTTCGATGGCCGCGTCCGTGCCTTCCATGGCCTCGACGGCCACGCATGCCTGCGCGGCCACCACCACGGTCTGGCCAATATCGAATCCCGCCACGGCGCGGGCAACGCCCAGGCCGTACTCGATGTTCTTGCGCTCATCCTCATCCGGGGCGCGCGCCGTCAGCACGCCTTCCTGGGCCAGCAGCGGCTCCAGAAACGCCGTCGAGCTGATGAGTTCGATGCCTTCGTCGCCCAGCACCGTGGCCACTGCGCCCAGCAGCATGTCGGTCGAGCGGATAGGCAGGTTGAGGAGCAGCTTGGCCAGCCGCCAGTCGGGACGGATGCTGGAGAATATCCGCTTGTGCTTCACCTGCCCGGCCATCACAGCCTTTTGGACGCCTTCCTTGTGGAAGAGCTCGATCAGCCGCGAAAGCTCGCCGAGCGAAAGCCAATGGACGGTGATGCGCTCGTCCGCGGCCGCGCGCCGGTCGATCTCCGCGTCGGTCTCCTCGCGGATGGCGGCAACCACGACGGCCAGCCCCTGCGCCCGCGCCGCATCCAGCAGCAGGAAGGGAAAGCGGCCGTTGCCGGCGATGAGGCCTAGCTTCATGACTACTTGATGACCCCGCGTTCGCTGCGCTCGAGGAAGGCGGCAAGGAGCGCCGCGTCCTCGCCGGGCAACTCCTTGATCTTCTCGAGAGCCTGCGAGGTGTTCAGCTTGGCTGCCAGTAGCAGGCGGAAGGCCTTCTGCAGCAATTGCAGCCGCTCCGGCGAGAAGCCGCGCCGCGCCAGCCCGATTTTGTTGATGCCGAAGGCCTTGTTCTCGCGGCGCCCCGAGGTGAGCGAAAAGGGCAGCACGTCCTGGGTGACGATGGTGCCGCCGCCGATGAAGGCGTACTGGCCGACCGTGCAGTGCTGGTGGACCGGGCAGAAGGCGCCCACGGTGGCATAGTCCTCGATGATCACATGGCCGGCCAGCGTGGCGGCGTTGGCCAGGATGCAGTGGCTGCCCACCAGGCTGTCGTGGCCGATATGCACGCAGGTCATGAGCAGGCAGTTTGAGCCGATGCGCGTTACGCCGCCGCCGCCCGCCGTGCCGCGGCTGATGGTCACGCACTCGCGGATGGTGTTGTCGTCGCCGATCTCCAGTTGCGTCGGTTCGCCGGCGTACTTCAAGTCCTGTGGGGCCACGCCCACCGCGCAGAACGGATGAAAGATGTTGCGCGCGCCGATGCGGGTGCGGCCGTCGAGCACCACGTGGGAGATCAGCGTGCAATTCTCTCCCAGCACCACCTCCGGACCAATCGTGCAGAACGGCCCGACAGTGCAGGAGCCGGGAACAACGGCTCCGAGCGCAACGACGGCGCTGGGATGGATGCTCACTCCGGGGTCACCGCTTCCGCCGCTCCACCGCCCTCCGCGGCCGCTGGCTGGGGCTCGGCAGCCCCCGGTGCGGCCTCGCGCGCCTTGGACACAATCGAGCAGGTCAGCACAGCCTGGCAGGCCAGCTTGCCATCGACAAAGGCCTTGGCCTCCATGCGCCCCAGGCGGCTCTTGAACGCCAGCACGTCCACTTCGATGCGCAACTGGTCGCCGGGCGTGACCGGGCGACGGAACTTGGCTCTCTCGATGCCGGTGAAGACCGCCAGCTTCTTGTCGCGGTCGGGAATCTCGCTCATCATGATGATGGCGCCGGCCTGGGCCATGGCCTCGATCACCAGCACGCCAGGCATGATGGGATAGCCGGGAAAGTGGCCCTGGAAAAAGGGCTCGTTGAAGGTTACATTCTTGATGGCTACCAGGCGCTTGGCGCGCTCGAACTCGACGACTCTGTCAATCAACAGAAACGGGTAGCGGTGGGGAAGGAAGCCCAGGATCTCCTGGATGTCGAATGTCATTCATGGCTCCAGAGAGCGCGGTGGCGTGGCCGCTTTGCGCTCCTCTGGATTATAACGAAAGGCCCGCGCCGGAGTTTAAGTTCATGCCTGGCAGACGCGCGCGCCGGCCTGGCATTCTTCACGCTGGCGTAGTCCGTGGCCTGCGTCTGGGTTGTCAGCGGCCAGGCCAGCATCAGCACCGCGAGCGCTACGGGCAAAACTCCGCGCATGAATCTTCTCCTCTAAAGATTGGACGCGTTGCGGCGGCCAAAGCCTGGGTCTCAAGGCTCACGCTAACGCATTTTCAGGCGGGAAGTCGAGGGGAGCGGGTGCGCACTTGCCGTGGACGCGGGGAAAATACCGGCGAGGGCGGCAAGCGATAGGAAAGGCGCCGCGAATCAAATGGTCCTGAGAAGCCGCACCGGAAGGAAGACGATTGCGCTCACCAGCTCCAGTGCGCCGCCCACCGCGATTCCAGCCAAGCGAAACGGCAACAGCAGCAACCACACCAGCGGATACAGCACCAGGGCCGCCAGCGCCAGCGGCCAGCACAACACCAGAAGAATGCACCACAAGAGAAACTTCGTCATGGCTTCAGCGCCTCACTGCGCGCGGGCCTGCGCCCGGAGCGGTTCATCCCATGATACGAGGGCGCGGCGGAATCGGTTCCAGCCGCCGGATGCTTTCTGGCCCGGTACTGATCCTTGGGACTGCCGGTTTCAGCCCCGCATGGCCTTTGCCCGTGCGGCCAGCAGCTTTTTGCGTTCGCGGATGAGCTTGGCGCGTTCTTTGTCCGGCATGGCCAGCGCGGCCTTGGTGCGTTTAGGCAGCTTTTCGAAGATGAGCGCGTGAGCGCGGGCCAACTCGTCCTCGATCTCGCGCGGCCGCAGCGCATCCCAGCGCTCCAGCGCGACCCAGTATGCTCTGGCCAGGTGAGGCGCGGGGCAGATTCCCTCCTTCTCCAGCAGTTCGTGGTAGCGCTCGGCCCCGCAGTGGAAGCTGAGGACGAAGTTCCCTTTGCTATCCAGTCCGATCCCGTCCAGGTCGGTGATAGCGAACATCTTGCCGCCGATCTCGCGGTCGCCAGCCCAGTAGACCATGAAATGGCCCCAGTTGAAGGTCTCGGCAGCGTGCGGCAGAGCTAGACAGATGGATCGGATGCGTTCGTTGTCCATGGGGTGAGTGTAAGCCGGAAGCAGCCGGCGGAAGGCAAAAAATCTTCTACAAGAGGCCGAGCTATCGGAACAACCGCCATACGCCCGAACCGTAAGCCGCAGAGTTCAGAAATTCGCCTCGAACGCCCGGAAGCGGCGTTCCAGCTCCCATTGCGCGGCGGCCTTTTCGCTGGTGTCGAGGAAGGCTTTGCAGGCGAGGGTGGGCTTCTCTACGCCGAGGGGCTGGGACTTGCACGCGGTGGCGGGGGTTGTGAAGACGTCCGGGGCAGCCCACAGGCTGGGGCCGGGCAGGAAGCTGTGTTCCATCCCGGTGCGGGCAAGCTGCTTGAGGTCCGGGTAGGTAAGGCGGTAGTCGAGGGCTGCGCGAACGTATTCGTGGGTAATGTCGATGCGGCTGACGCCTTCATCGTCAGTGGACAGCGCGACAGGAACGTGGGCGGCGCGGTAGAGGGGGAACGGGTGGTCGGCGCCCTTGATGCCCAGGATGCCTTCGTTGGAGCTGAGGTTGATCTCGATCATGACGTGCTTCTGAGCCAGTTCCTTGAGCAGGGCCGGGGCGTCGTCCTCATACATCACGTCCACGCCGTGGCCGATGCGCTCAGCGTGGCCCAGCTCGACGGCCTGGCGGACGTGGAAGCGGAGGCCCTCGGGCGGCACCAGGCCGGGGGCCAACTCGCCGGCGTGCAGGCTGATGTGAACCCGTGGGTAGACGGAGTGCAGGTAGTCGAGCATCTTCATCTGCAGGGTATAGTCGCGCATGGAGATAAAGCCGTCCTCGGCCTGGACGAAGTTGATGCCGGCGAAGCCGGGCTCATGGGCGTCCATGCTGGCCTGGATGGTTTCGAACCCGAGCAGCGTCTGGGCGAAGACCTGCTCCGGCGGGAAGCCGCGCAGGACCTGGTAGATATAGCGAATTTCGACCTGGCAGGCGGGCGCGGCCTGCGGGGTTCCGCAGTGCTCGATGTCGCGGCGCAACGCCTCGGCGGCGCGCATGTCCTCGCGGTCGGCGGCAACTTCGTCGCGCAGGCCGAGGGCGAGCAGCGTCTGGCGATACTGAGCAAAGTCCGGATTCAAAACGTTCTCGTGGGCGATTTGGGCTGCGTGGCTGAATGGCGGAGTCTCCATCAGCTCGAGATACTGCTGGTTCTGGGCGGCGGCACGGCTGGCCACCTCGTCCACCCACTCTCCGGTATGCCGCTTGCTGAGGCCTCCAAAACGGCCAAAGGTGGCGAAGAACTGGTCGTGGCCGCTGAATCCAGTGGTGGGCACAAAGCTGTGCATGGAGAAGGCGTTGATGAGGCGGTCGTAGAGGTCCTGGCTGGCCGGAGTGATATTTCCGGAGAGTTGGGTTGCCGGGACCAGCGGGGCCGTGCAGGGGGGCTTGGTGAAGCTGAGAGCCGCGGGGTCAACGCACAGGCCGTCCTCGCCGGCGGCGCGGATGAAGCTCTCCGCATAGACCGCGCCGGAAAGGTGGACGTGCAGGTCGGCGCCCTTGGGAAATTCGGCAAGAAAGGCATGCAGACCCAGCGGTCCACTTTTCGCGGCCGCCTGGTAGGCGCGCGCGGCGCGGGCTTCCGGCTCCGGAGTGCGGGGAGCGGGAGGCTGGGCGTGGAGGACGGCGGTTGCGGCCAGGGCAAGGCAGACGAGAGAACAAACTGGGCGGCGCATGATTGTTTCCAGTGTAGTGCGGGAATGGACGCGTGGGGAGGGGTCCGGGTCTGGGTTTGGCGTGGAGAATGGGAGTTGGTATACTGTCAGGAGTTGTTTTGAGCGCGCTGTTCGTGGACTCGCCCACACCCTCCGGCGACGCCGGAATCCGCGCAGGAAATTACAACTCAGAAGTTTGCACTGAGGCCAGATAGCTCAGTGGTAGAGCGCGGCCCTGAAAAGGCCGGCGTCGGCGGTTCAATCCCGTCTCTGGCCACCACTCTTAACGAACCGGGAGTCTCAAGCAGCGCGAATGTTCTTGTCCGGCGCAGAGCCTTGGCTCGGTGGCAGTTCCCGCGTATACTGAAGATTCAGCAAGCTGCGGGTGGCGCGTGTCTTTATGCGCCCCGATGGCCGCCCCGGCGGACAGGCCCGCTGGCTGAGTGCACTTCAAAATGGAGTTCGCAGAGGGCAGACCCCGGCGGCAACGCAAGAATTTGGAGCGAAGGCATGGCACAGGTATGCGATATTTGCGGGAAAGGCCCGCAGTTCGGCAATAACATCTCACACGCGCACAACGTTTCGCGGCGCCGCTGGAACGTGAATCTGCAGGCGGTGAAGGTGCTGGTCAACGGCAACGCCAAGCGGATCAGGGTGTGCACCAGCTGCATCAAGAACGGCAAGATCGCCAAGGCGTAAGAACCGTGGGCTGATTGCCCGCATGGTTTGCCTTCGCCGATTTTCAGGCTCCCGATTCATTCAGGATCGACACGAACCCCGTCCAGGCCGGACGGGTTTTTGTTGTGCCTGGAGGGCGGCTTTTAGAGCAGTATCAAGATAGATATACCCAGAGGTTGTGAGGCTGTATTACGCTTGTGTTCTCTGGTGAAGCGATCGCGATGGGACGAGCCTACTCGGATGATTTGCGGATAAGGATCTTGGAGGCCTACGAGCGCGGGGAAGGAAGTTGCCGTGTGCTTGCGGGCCGTTTTGGCGTCAGCTGGGAGTATGTGCGCAAGGTGCGCCAACAGTTGCTGCGCAAGGGTCACAGAAGGCGTTTGATCCAGTCGCGCTTCGGAGTTCGCTCTCGTGTAACTGCCGAGGTCCGCGCTTATATGCTGGCTCTGGTCGAGGCCCAAGCCGACATCACCATTGCCGAGTTGCGCGATCGGATTCGCGCCGGAAAGGGCGTGGAAATCAGTTGGACCCTCACTCAGAACTGGGTCAAGCGGCTTGGCCTGCGGCTCAAAAAAAGTCGCTCCACGCCGTCGAGCGGGATAGCGAAGCCAACCGTATCCGGCGCGCTGAGTTCCACCGGCGCATCCTGACTTTTGCTCCGGAACGGTTGATTTTCCTCCACCCCGCAGACGAAGACCAGTCTGCGGGGGCCCGGTCCTGGATCCGCCGCGGCGGATGGAGTCACTGTGGGCATGACCCGGCGGCGCGGCCGGTGCCTGGGAGGCCGCCGCATTCATGAGGCCACGCCTGAGAGTCACTGGAAGGTGCTGACAATCCTCTCCGCGATGAGTTTGAAAGGCATGGTGGCGACTATGACCATCGAGGCCGCCACCGACACCGATATCTTCCTGGCCTATCTCGACCATGTGCTCTGTCCGGTGCTTGCGCCAGGCGATGTGGTGGTGATGGATAACCTCAGCAGCCATAAGGTGCAGGGCGTGTGCGAACGGATAAAGTCCGCCGCGGCCGAGTTGCTCTATCTGCCCCCTATTCGCCCGACTTGAACCCCATCGAAAAAGCTTGGTCAAAGCTGAAACAGATGCTCCGCACAGCCAAGGCGCGCAGCAGTGAAGAACTCTATCATGCAATCAGAAATGCCCTTCCGAACATTACCCCGGACAACGCCGCAGCCTGGTTCAGAACCTGTCATAACTGGGTACAGCTAGTGTGATAATGCTCTA
>Ga0182027_10003162_pt1 | contig 26312 bp, 27 predicted proteins | sample 712E1DmetaG_FD_121300 | JGI IMG/M metagenome (GOLD analysis project Ga0182027, IMG submission 121300) | Permafrost microbial communities from Stordalen Mire, Sweden - 712E1D metaG (Illumina Assembly) | ecosystem: Environmental > Terrestrial > Soil > Wetlands > Permafrost | place: Sweden...
ATGTCCTCGAAGACGCGCCCCTCTTCGCGAAACGTGAGGTAGGTGGCTGGCGAGGCCTGCATGTCCTTGATGCCCACGCCCGGCGCCGTCTCCCACACGCCCACCAGCCGGTCCGGCTCGGGGAAGGGAAGCGGTTTGAGCAGCACCCCGTTCAACACGCTGAATATCGCGGTGTTCGCGCCAATCCCCACCGCCAGCGTCACCAGCGTGACCGCCGTGAACCCCGGGGCCTTCCGAAACCGCCGCGCGACCTGCCTGATCGAAAGCATGATTTCAGACCTCTTTTAAGGTATACGGAAGCCGCCGCCCCGGGTTCGCAGGTTTTTGGGCGTGGGGCCGCGCGCTGTCGGATCTGCGGGTTCAGCGCCGACGACATTGACGGCGACAGCGGGGAAATCCCGCTCGGCAAGGCAGCGTTGCTTTCGGTCCCGAGAGTTCTGTATGAGTTCCCACTGCCGCATCACCTTCACGGCAGCCGTTGGGACGGAACGGAGGTCGGGGTAAGGAGGCACATCATCGTCGTCCAGAGTAGCCGTTTTGCTGATTTTCTGGCAAATCACGCACTCGACCTGCTGCCGCCTTAACGAGAGATGCCACGCTGATGGAGCTTCTGAGGTTCCGGCCCGTTCATCTTGCGGCGGCGAAGCAGACTTAACGGGACGGATGGAACTCCTCAACGTATTGCGCTTCGCCGATCAGGTCGAGTCTGATGTGCGTGCCTGAGACGGAGACAACTTCATCATTCCAGCCTTCGAGTCGTAGTTCCACGTTGCCTCCCTGGTCGAGCGGGATCGGTATCATGTTCCTCGACACGACACCATCACTCTTCAGGTAGCCGCCAAGGAGATCACAGGGCCATTCAGTAAAAGAGCCGCTGATGAAGGCGTCCTCGATGCGAATGATGGCAGCTTGAGACCAGCCGGTTCCAGCGTCAACACCGGGCTGGCCTTCCGACTGGTGAATGTAAACGTGGCTGAAGCAGAGGACGGCTTGGCTCCCCTCCATTGAAAGGCTGTCAAGAACAGAATCGTGAATCTCAATTTCTCGGTTCATGATGCGACTTCTCGTTCACCGTGCCGTCAACCGGCTTGGCAACCACGTCTGAGACAGATTGTAGAACAAGTTGGGAATCCCACATAGTCATATGGCCGAAACCAACCGGCTCGATGATCTCGATCTTGTTGGATGTGTCCCTAATCGCCTTTAGACTGGCGTGCTCAAAGCGCCCCGTCATGGTTGCCGTGACCGAGTACATCGGACAAAACATGCAAAGGACCTTCGAGACCTGTGGACGGTCTTCGTTCAAGTACGCTTCAAACTGAACGTAAGCATCGGACCCTACCAGAACGCCCCGGATGGCCGAGGTGCAAGCTGTTCGAGACCTTGGCGAGTTGGATGATCGACTCGATGGTGCCCGAGCACGTTCAGCATTTCAGCCTATGATGGAATGACGGCGGCTCGTGAAATGGCTTCTTCGGCGCACTGCAACGGGCGATAAGTGGCGATGGCGGATATCTGGAAGGAAGTGTACAAGCCGAGACGGAAAGGGTTGACGCCCTACGCTGGCGGTAACCGCATGTGGGAGTTCCCGCTGCCGCCTCTCCTGCCGAGCACGTTGTCGCCGAGAGAGGTTTGGTACGTGCGGGTTTGCTCCTTCACGTTCGTGTTTCACACACCGCAGCAACTCGAAGCGTGCCTTGCCTACTACAGCGAGAAAATCCACCCGTCTAGTCGAATACCACTGGACCAATTGGGCGGCTGCGACCATTGGGAGTGCCAACGGTGGTTTGAGCGCCTTCCAATGTACCTGCTGGAAGAGCCAAAGCGAAAGAAAGTCTTCTCGGCTCTCCGCTTCGCTGCCCGACAGTGGACAAAGGACCGAGGGCGACCACTCACGATACTGTAATGGGACTCGACGCATCAGTTCGCTGCAATTGCATCAAGGACGGCCTTGCGACTCCTCATCCGTTTCCAGAACTGCTGCGGCTTGACGAAACCTGCGAACCGATCTTGGAGAGTGCGGATGAAATACCCCTCGCCAAGTGGACCGAGCACGACCGCTGGTTTGAGAGGTCCTGTTCGCACGGCGGCTACGTTCTTCAGAAGCGACTTGGCAACGCCACTTTCATCGGGCACGTTCTCGCATTCGTCAATTCCGTGGCCGACGAGTTGCCAATTCTGCGTGACAAGGTGGTCTACTCAGGCACCCACTGTGGCGACTTCATCGAGGCCGAAGAATCGGTGCCACTGCTGGAAGAGGCTCGACTGTTGCGCCAATTGTCCAAGGACAGGAACACGCAGCAATTCGCTTCTGACATGATCGAACTCTGCGAGGCGAGTCTGGCGACCGGGAATCCAATTGTGTTCTGACAGGGACCGTTCGTTGGCGAAACGCAGCCGTGAGCAGCCAGTCAGTTGAGGCGATCAAGGCGGTGCATCGGCACGATTCGCCTTGCCACGGCACATCGCTCCGGGAATCACTCAAGGGTTCGGAACAACGACGGCGCAGGCTCTTCATATTGTCGGACCCACTTGCCTAAAGTCGCAGCGTCCACGAGGTCCTGCACCGTCACGGAAATCGTCACATCCTTATGGTCGTTGAAGAACTTGCTGTACACCCAAGAAAGCACGCCGACGAAAACGATCATAGCCGCCCATGCCGGAATCCACTCTACCGCCGCATGGAGAACACCGCCCGCAATGACGCCGACCCCGATCACAACGGTACATCCGGGCGACAGTCCACCGCCTTCCGGGACAAAGTGACTGTGCCAGTGATTGTGGAGTGTCGTTAGGTCAACGTTGAACTTCTCGCCGAACTTCTCGAAGAACTCGACCGCATCGTCGCCGTCCATTCTGATGTCTTGAGCGAGGCGGGAAGTTAGCTGAACACGCTTTCGCTTTACGCCCGTCTCTTCAACGATGAGAGCGACGATCTGCTCTGCGAGGTCTGTCATGCTTCACCACTCGCACTCACCCTGTCTCGGCCTATGGACCCCGCCAGGGCAAGCATCAAGGCCCATGTCGCACGGAGCATCGCCGCCATCATATCGCCAGCCGGAGAGATGAGCGCCATCAATCCGCCCTGGTCGTGTTCCACTCGACTGTAGAGTTCTCTTCGACCTTCAATTCGTTGGCGAGTTCGTCAAATCGAAAGACGAGATTGTGACCGCCACTTCTCCCCTCAGTGTCCTGACTGGCGATCAGCCAACGCTTCATTCTGGGCAACGCTTCCGTGAGCAGCATTGATCGAACCGCATAACGGAAGGACCGTGGTACGGGCTCCACAATGATTATCCAGCCGGCGTCAAGAGGGCCAGACTCAACACAGATCGTTCGGTACACAACGTTTAAGCGGGTGTGGCAATAGCCGACGCTCAGGACTCTGTAGGGTGGGGGCGTACTGCCGAATCTCCACCGTCCTCTGTCCCAAAGCCGAAACTCTACAGTGAGAGAGCCTGTCTGCGGCACGCCTTCCAGTGCCTCGGAGATGGCTTTCGCTCCGAGCGGGTACGAGAGAGTGCTCGAAATCTTCGCTCTGTATCCGGTCGGAATCATTGTGACAGCCATGATCGCACACCACCTTCAAGTAATCATGCTCTGTGGATGAGCACTGTTACGGGTGTACCTCCGTTCTCTCAATAGGCGTGGCAACAGCATGGAGACGGACTGCACAACCAGTTGCGAATTCCATCCTCCCAAATGGCCGAATCGAGTAGCGCCGATCCCCACGAGGAGCTTCGGTTTCTCTCTGGGGCGTTCGGATCGCCACTCCGCGGTGGCGGCGACTTCGCTGTGCGCACCTCAGCCGAGTGAACTTGCGTTCAACGGACCGCAGAATCAGCCCTCTCAACCTGGCCGGAGATCCTCCGGAGAGAGCGTTCCCCGCCACTCCCCACCTAAATCTCCCACGCCCTCAGCCACTTCCAAGAATTGAGCCCCCGCCGCCCCTTGACCCCCGCGCTACCCTCGCCCCAGGAGGCCGCCCCACAAATGTCATCCCAACGCCGCATCAATTCCTCGCGCGCTAACGGCGCCCGCTCGCGCGGACCCAAAACCCCCGAAGGCCTCGCCCGCTGCCAGGCGGCACCGCTCACCCACGGCTTCTGCGCCCGCCAGCCCGTCCTCCCCACCGAATCCGACGACGATTACCGCGCCCTCCGCGACATGTACCTCGCCGAATTCCAACCCAATTCCGCCCCTGAGCGCGGACTCGTCAACCTGCTCGCCGACTCCCGCTGGCGCCTCGAGCGCCTCAGTTCCGTCGAGGCCGACCTATACCACGCCGCGCTCGCCCGCCAGGACCCCAACACCGACGGCGACATCCAACTCGCCGTCGCCTTCCGCTCCCTTTGCGACGAATCCAACGCCTTCGCCAACCTGGACCGTTACGCGGCCCACCTCATCCGCACCCACCAGGCCGCCCTCGACGCCCTCAACGCCCGGCGCGCCACCGGCGTGAAATTCAAAAATCGCAACAGGGTCCCAATCCCATAAATGGACACCGCGGCCCTACTCCGCCAGCTGCATCATGCCGTCAACCGTGAACGTCGCCTCCACCGTCGAAACTCCCGTCCCCGGCTGCCCGCCGCCCACCGCGATCTGGTAGTCGCCCGGCGCCACCATCCGGTCGCCCGCCTCGTTCACCATGCTCAGCTCCCGCATATTCAAATCGAAGTGGATCGCCTGGGCTGCCCCCGCCGCCAGGTGCACGCGTGCGAATCCGCGCAACGCCCGCAGCGGCGCTCCCGCAACTTTCGGAAACGTCAGGTACAGCTCGGCAACCTCATCGCCCGCGCGCGATCCCGTGTTCCTCACCTCCGCGTCCACTCCCAGCCGCGTCCCCGCCGGCACCACGCTACTCGAAAGCTTCAAATTGCCGTAGATGAATTGCGAGTAACTCATGCCGTATCCGAACGGATACAGCGGCTGCCCTTCGAAGTAGCGGTACGTCCGGCCCTTCATCGAGTAATCTTCGAATGGCGGCAACTGTTCCACGCTCTTGTAGAACGTCACCGGCAGCCGGCCCCCCGGATTGTTCACGCCCGCCAGCGTTTCCGCAATCGCCGTGCCGCCTTCCTCGCCCGGATACCAGGCTTCGAGAATGGCATCGGCATTCTGCTGCGCCCAGTTCACCGCCAGCGCGCTGCCATTCATCAGGATCACCACCAGCGGCGTGCCCGTCTCGTTCACTGCCTTCAGCAGCGCCTCTTCCTCGGCCGGCAGATCGATGCTGATCCGATCGCCGCCGTGGAATCCCGGCACGTTCACGGTCATTTCTTCGTTTTCGAGATCGGGGGTGATGCCGACCACGGCGATCGTGACATCCGCCGCTTTCGCCGCCGCCACCGCCGCTTCCTGCAGATGGCTCGCCCCCCGCGACCAAACCAGCCGCGCGATCGCGCCGCCGCCGTGCTGGAAATACTCGATCTTCAGTGCGTATTTCCGGCCTTTCTGCAGCGTCACACGCGCGGTCTTTGTCGATGTCGCGTGCACGCCCCAATCCTCCACCACCAGCCGCCCGTCCAGCCACACGCGGTAGCCGTCATCGCCGCTCATTCCGAAATCGTATGCGCCCGATTCCGCGGGCCTCAGCAAGCCCGTCCACCGTACCGAGAAGTTCTCGTATCCGAGCCCCGGCGCGGGCTCGGCAAACTGGAAATTCACGTCCTTGTCCACGCGCGTCACAAACGGGGGCCCCTTCAACTCCATGCCCTTGAAATACTCGCCCCTCAGTCCCGCCTTGCCGTCCACGGTGAGCAACATCGAACTGGGAACCGGCTGCCCGTTCCGCAGAAACTGCGTCCCCGGTTCGAAGTTCACCACGGCTTTTGGAAACTGATCGCGGATTCCGTCGAGCGCGGTCACCGACCGCGAGGGCACGCCGTTATAGTTGCCTTCGAGCACCCGCGCCGAATCCGCCAGCGGCCCCACCACCGCGATCTTCTTCACCGTCCGGTCCAGCGGCAGGATGCCTTTGTTCTTGAGCAGAACCATCGTCTCGCGCGCCGCCTTCAGCGCCAGGTCGCGGTGTGCCGCGCTGTCGTTCTCGGTCGCCGGCGTCTGCGCGTATTTCACCATCGCCGGCGGATCGAACATTCCCAGCTCGAACCGCGCCCGCATCAGCCGCTTCACGGACGTGTCCAGGTCCTTTTCCGACAGCAGCCCATCCTGCACCGCTTTCAGGTACCCGGAAGAATCGTCGCCCGGTTCGTTGCAGTCGAGGTCGGTGCCGCGCTGCATGGAGATGGCATCCGCCTCCGCCAGGGTCTTGGTGAAGTGGTGGCCGCGTTCGATGTCCTGCACCGCGTCGCAATCCGACACCACGTATCCCCGGAAGCCCCACTTCGCGCGCAGCTGGTCGACCAGCAGGAACGAGTTCGCGCACGCCGGCTCGCCGTTGATGCGGTTGTAGGCGCACATCACCGAACCGGCCTTGCCGTCCGTCACCGCCGCTCGAAACGCCGGCAGGTAGGTGTCTTCCTCATCGTGCTTCGATACCGTGACGTCCGCCGTATGCCGGGTCGGCTCCGGCCCGCTGTGAACCGCGAAGTGTTTCGGCGTGGCGATGGTCCTCAGGTACTTCGGATCGTCGCCCTGCATCCCCGTGACGAAGGCCACTCCCATGCGCCCCGTCAGGAACGGATCCTCGCCGTAGGTTTCTTGGCCCCGCCCCCACCTTGGATCGCGGAAGATGTTGACGTTCGGCGCCCAGAAGTCCAGCCCCACGCCGTTGAAGCTGCCGCGCCGCACCTCCGCATGATGCTTGGCCCGCGCCTCCGTGCTGATCGCGGTGGCCACGGAATGAATCAGCGGCGCGTCGAACGTCGCCGCGAGACCGATCGGCTCCGGAAACACGGTCGCGGTTCCACTCGCCACGCCGTGCAGCGCCTCACTCCACCAGTTGTATTCCGGCACTTTCAGCCGGGGAATGGCCGCGGCCCGATGCACCACCTGCGAGACCTTCTCCTCGAGCGTCATCCGCCCGACCAGGTCATCGACCCTTTGCTCCAAGGGCAGGGAAGGGTCGAGGTAAGGCGGGTCCGCCGCCCGCCCCGCGCCAGCGAACACCACCACCGCGAGACCAACCATGGGGAATGCTTTTGAACTCATGACTCCCTATCATAGTGCGCCCGCAGCACCACGCAACAGGCACTTCCGTCCGTCCTCGGTCGTGGCGCCTCCCCGCCGCAGCGCGCCCCCCAGCGGTTCTCTTCAGGACAATTTCGTACCAGTACGTGTCCTCGAAGCTAAGTACTGCGCAATCCTAGGCTTGGCCGTATACTTGTTCACGGAAGGAGACCTGTATGCTGCTGCGCGCCGTCGCAATCATGGGGTTGGTTCTGGCATTGGTCGCCATGCTGGGAGCCACTCCCGTGGATGTCACCGTCTCGCCCAACACTCCCAATGGGTGTGTGGCCATTTTCCCAGCCATCGACTGCCCCTCCAGTCCGTTCCTGCTCTCCGTACTGAGACCCGGCCTGACCATCAACTTCAACGTCCCCGACTCCAGCTCCCAGAACATCACGGGGCTCGACTCGTTGACCGTAAGCCTCGCCCTGGCCGACAATCCGGGCCTCTTCGGGAAGCAATACGACGCGGCCTCGGAGGCCGGTTCCGTCTACCTCGTCATCGGCAGCTCTCAGTATCTGCTGGGAAGTTTTGGAGGCGGCACGCAGGGACTCAACGCGCACCCCAACGGCCAGCCGCTTGGGTTCACGGGAAGCGTTGCGCCTGCCGATATCGCTTCCGTGTTCGCAGGGCTCAAATCGACCGGCTTTGCCTTCGCCGTAAAAGTATCCAGAACGGACGGCGATTTCAACGTGATCGACGCCGCCGGAGCCAGTGTCGACATGGAAACGATGCCGGAGCCGGCGACCGTCGGCCTATTTGGCATCGGACTGGCGGGACTGTGGGCCCTGCGCCGCCGCTCGAGCTGACCCGCAGCCTAGCGCAGGTTGTACTTCTTCATCTTGTAGCGCAGCGTGTCCCGGGTGATGCTCAGCAGGCGCGCCGCCTGCGTCTGGTTGCCGGCCGTCTTCTCCAGCGCGCGCGTCAGAAGCTGCCGCTCATTGTCCACCAGCGACATGCCGCTCGCCGGAATCTCGACCGCCAGAGGCGCCGTCCCCAGCTCTCCGTTCGAGTGGCCAACGGTGATCGGCAGGCTCGCGGCCGTGATCTCGGAGGACTCCTCCAGGATCATCGCCCGCTCGATGGCGTTGCGCAGCTCGCGGACATTGCCCGGCCAGTCGTGCGTCGCCAGCAGCAGCTCCGCCTCCGGCGTCACGCCCTCGATGCGCCGCTTGAATTTGCGGTTGTAGTGCGCGATGAAGAAGTTCACCAGTGCCGGAATGTCCTCCAGGCGCTCCCTCAGCGGCGGAATCACGATCTGAATCACGTTCAAGCGGAAGTAGAGGTCCTGGCGGAACGCGCCCTCCTTGACCGCCTCGCGCAAATTCTTGTTCGTGGCCGCCACGAACCGTACGTCCACGCAGATGTCTTTGAGCCCGCCCAAACGCCGGAAGCTCTGGTCCTCGAGGACGCGCAGCAGCTTGGTCTGCAGCGTCAGCGGAATCTCGCCGATCTCGTCCAGGAACAGCGTGCCCTTATCCGCCAGCTCGAAGAGGCCGCGCTTCTGCGCTCGCGCATCGGTGAACGCGCCCTTCTCATACCCGAACAGCTCGCTTTCAAGCAGCGTCTCCGGAATGGCCGCGCAGTTGATCGCGATGAAGGGCTCTGCCTGCCGCGAGCTTTCGTAGTGCAGGGTCTTGGCCACCAGATCCTTGCCGGTCCCGTTCTCGCCTTCGAGCAGGATGGTGGTGGCCTCGCTCGCCGCCACCTTCTTCACAAAGCTCAATACCTGGCGCATGGCCGGGGAATCCGCGATCACTTCGCGCTTGATCGGCGTCATCTCCTCGGTGATGTCCTTGATGGTCGCCACCAGGCCCTGGACCTTTCCATCTCCGTTCGAGATCTGCGACGTACGGATCAGCACCAGCCGCTCGCGCCCGTCGTCGGTGTGCAGCCGCACCATGCCGTGCGGAACGTCCTGGCCCGCGACCAGCCCTTCCGCGAGGCCGCAACCTGGTTCACATTCGCTACAGCGAAAGACCTCGCGGCAGTTGTGCCCGACCATCTCATCGGCCGCCACGCCGAACAGCCGCTCTGCCGCCCGGTTCATCCCCGTGATCGAGTGGCGGGTGTCGTAGAGAACCAATGCGTCCGAGAGTTGGTCGAAAACCGTCTCCAGGACATGCGCTTGCTGCCACTCTGGCAAGAGTTTGGACATTTAGGATTGCGCCCTCTCCATTGGTTCATTCTACCACGCGGGTGGGTGATTTCACCCAATGATCGGGTTGGGCACGAGTGCGCTAGCTGCCCCATCTCCCCAACCGCCCCCCACCGGCTCGGATCGTCCCTTCCTAGGCGAAGTGGCTTTTAAACGAACAACATACAAATCAGATCCGAAGCTCTGAAGCTCTGGCCCGACGATTGCTTTACGAGATGCACGGAGGAACGATGAACAAGCTGAAGATGGTTTTACCCGCCTTGGTTCTGGTTGGCGGTCTTCTCGCGCCCGCGACGGTTTCGTTCGCGACGGTTGCGTACAGCAAAACGACCGGGGCCAAGTGCGCCGTCTGCCACACCACGGGAAAGAACCTGAATAAAGTGGGCGAGTGCTACAAGACCAAGAAGGACCTGAAGGTCTGCCAGGCCAACTAGGCGGCACCAGCTCGCGAAAGCGGGCGAGTCGGGAAATATGGACATCGTTCAACTCACGCTGACGGAACCGTCCTACGCCAGCGCCCTGCGCGACCTCTTGTTGCGCGGCGGCGTCCGCGAGGTGCGATGCATCGCCATGCCGGACCTGGAGCTGGACGGCGTGATCGTGGTAGACCCGGATGCGTTGGACCTACTGCCATTCCCACTCCCTAACCCCGAGCGGATCGTCCTGATTACCAGTAACGATCCCCAGCACCTGTCTAGCGCCTGGAACGCAGGCGTCCGCTCGGTGGTTTTTAGCCAGGACCCGCTCGCGACCGCGGTGCTGGCCATCATGGCCGCGGAGCTCCGCGCTCCCCGGGCCGACCATCATTGCGCCGGCGCCCATGCCGCATTGCCTGTGGTCCCGGACCAGGTCAGGAAGGGGGGCTGAGATGAGACCCACACTGGAACAGTTGGAAGCCGCCGTTCGCAGCGAGATCTGCACCATCTGCGCCAAGCGGACGGCGGAAGGACTATGCGGAGACCAGGAACCCGAGCGCTGCTCGCTGTTCACCCTGTTCCCGCTGGTGGCGCAGGCGATCCTCGCCACCGAATCGGATGACTTACAGCCGTACATCGATGCCATTCATGAGCACGTCTGTTCGGTCTGCATCGATCAAAGACTCGACGGAACCTGTCCGCAGCGGGACCAGCAGCGATGCGCCCTGGATACCTGCATGCCCCAGGTGATCCAAGCCATGGAGGAGGCACTCGGCCGGCCCGTACGCGCCGAAAAGGCGGCGCCCATCGAGGCGCACCAGCCGGTCCGGTCCTAAAGCACATTATGATGACTATCTTTCTCCCTTACATCGCGGGTTGGGGTGTTTTGACCACCGTGGTCGTGATTCTGGCGATCTACCGGCGGCGGCTCGACCTGAGGGTCGATGAGACCCTTCACGTACTGGACTCCCAAGCCTCGGCCATTCCGGCGCAGGCCGAGGTGGCGAAGAAGCTGGCTGTGATCGACAGGTGGGGCAAAATCCTCACCGTCCTTTCCGTCCTCTACTTGTTGGGAATAGCTGCGGCGTATATTTACAGCTCGTTTAACGACACCAGCATCAGACTGGGCTAAACTAGTTGGTCTATGCGTTTCCCCTTCGTCCTGACGACCTTGGGGTTCGCCTTTTGGGGATTGGTTTCTCTTAGCCCAGCGCAGTCCGCCTCCGAAGCGTGTGCCGAGTGCCACGCCGACCAGGCGAAGAAGATCCAGGGGACTGCGCACGCCGACGTCGGGTGTCCCACCTGCCATCTGCGGCACGAGACTTACCCGCACCCCGCTGGCGTACCGAAGCCCCAATGCGCGGAGTGTCACGCCACCATTGTGGGCGAGCATGCCGCCAGCGTTCACGGCCAAGCCCTGAAGCAGGGCAACCAGGCCGCTCCCACTTGCGACGTCTGCCACGGCGACCCGCACGAAACCAAGAGCACCAAGTCGGTGTCTTTCCACCAGGGCGTGCCCGACACCTGCGGCATGTGCCACTCCGAGATCGCGGAGCAGTTCAAGGCCAGCGTGCACGGGAAGGCGGTGGCGCGAGGGGTCGCCGAGGCCCCGGTCTGCACCAACTGCCACGGCGAGCACGAGATCCTGGCTCCGAGCAACGCCCGCTCCAGCGTGAACGCGGCCCATGTCCGCGACACCTGCGGCCAGTGCCACGGCAATGTGCAGCTCTCCCGGCGCTTCGGATTCCCCGAGGACCGCATGGTGACCTTCGATGCCTCATTCCACGGCCTGGCGGCGCGGGCCGGCTCGCAGTCGGTCGCCAACTGCGCCAGTTGCCACGGCGTGCACAATATCCTGCCCTCCTCCGATCCACGCTCCACCATCAACCCGAAGAACCTGGCCACAACCTGCGGCCGCTGCCATACCGGTGCGGGCACGCGGTTCGTCATCGGGGTCGTGCACGAGCTGCCCGGCCGCGCCGAACCGGCGGCCGTGCGCTGGGCGCGGATCGGCTATTCAATCCTTATCCCGCTCACGATCGGCCTGATGTTCCTGCACAACCTGGGCGACTGGCTGCGCAAGCTGCGCGCGCGGCGCTTCGGCCCGGTGCGGCAGGTGCCTCCGCTCACCTTCCCGCGCCCGGTGCGCATGTATCCGTTCGAGCGTATCCAGCATGCGCTTCTGGTGCTGTCGTTCACGACCCTGGTGTGGACCGGCTTCGCGCTGAAGTATCCCGACCAGTGGTGGGCGCGCATTCTGGTGATGTGGGAGCATGACTTCCCGGTGCGCGGCGTGGTGCACCGCATTGCCGCCGTGGTGCTGATGGCGGTGGCTGTGACGCACGTGGTCTCGCTCATTGCCAGCGGCCGGCTGCGCCGCCACTGGAAGCAGCTCTGGCCGCGCCGCAACGACGTTCCCGAAGCGCTGCTCAACTTCGCCTACAACCTGGGTCTCACCAGCCGGCGCCCGTACCTCTCGGCGCACGGCTATGTCGAGAAGGCCGAGTACTGGGCCGTCGCCTGGGGCACCGTGATCATGGGGCTGACCGGCATCCTGCTCTGGGCCAACAACCTCACCCTGCACTTCCTGCCCAAGGTGGTGCTCGATTTCGTCACCACGATCCACTTTTACGAAGCGGTGCTGGCCTCGCTGGCCATCGTGGTCTGGCATTTCTACACCGTGATTTTCGATCCCGACGTGTATCCGCTCGAGACGTCGTTCCTCACCGGGGTGTCGGTGAAGGAGCATGAAGCCGAGGAACATCCGCCAGAATAGAACTTATGCGCCTGCAGAGCTGGATGTACCCGCTTGTGTATCTTAGCCAGAACTGGATCAGCCGGGTCGGCGTGGTCCTGGTGACTACGGCCGTCGTGCTGTGGCTGTTCCTGCTGCCCACCACCATGCGCGGCGAGGTGCAGTATCCCTACATCGGGATCCTGGCGTTTCTGATCCTGCCCGGCGTCTTCTTCCTGGGACTGGCATTGATCCCGCTCGGCATCTGGCTGCACATTCGCCTGGAGCGGAGGGCCGGGCGAACCCCGGTGGCCTACGTCCCTCTGACATTACGTTCGCCGGAGGTGCGGAGGCTGATGTGGTTTGTCGGCGTCACCACCATCGTCAACATCGCGCTCGGCAGCCAGCTCACCTACCGCGCCATCACCTATATGGACAGCGTCACCTTCTGCGGCAAGACCTGCCACACGGTGATGCAACCGGAGTTCGCGGCCTACCAGAACTCGCCGCACTCGCGCGTGGAGTGCGTGGCGTGCCACATCGGTCCCGGGGCGTCGTGGTTCGTGCAGAGTAAACTGTCGGGCATGGGCCAGGTGTTTGCCGTCATTTTGAACAATTACCCGCGGCCGATACCCACGCCGGTCCACAACCTGCGCCCTGCGCGCGAGACCTGCGAGGCGTGCCACTGGCCGCAGAAGTTCGTTCAGGACCGGCTGCAGGTAATCGGCAAGTACGCCGACGATGAGCACAACACGCTGACCAAGACCGTTCTGCTGATGCATATCAGCGGCGCAGGCGAGCACCCGGGGATCCACAACGCGCACCTGGCCGAGGGCGTCACCATTTCGTACAATCCGGCCGACGAGAGCCGCCAGACCATTTCGCGGGTGGAGTATCGCAACACCGTTACCGGCCGTTCGACGATCTATACCGCTTCGGGCGTCAAGCCGGAATCGCTCCACAACCTTCCGCTGCGCCTGATGGATTGCATGGACTGCCACAACCGTCCGACGCACACCTTCCAGTTGCCCGAGCGTGCCGTGGACCTGGCCATGCAGTCCGGCGCCATCTCGCCCGCGCTTCCGTTCATCAAGAAAGTGGCCGTGGAGGCGCTGCGGAAAGAGTACAAGTCGCAGGAAGCCGCCGCGGCCGGGATCGGCGCAACCATAGAGGGCTACTATAAGACCGGCGATCGCGCCAGCGTGGACAAGGCGGCCAGCGCCGTCGTCGCCATCTACGAGCGCAACGTGTTCCCGAGCATGCGCATTGCCTGGGGCACGTATCCGAACAACCTGGGGCACATGGACTTCCCCGGTTGCTTCCGCTGCCACGACGGCAGCCACACCAGCGCGGACGGCCGCTCGATTCCGGGCGATTGCGAGACCTGCCACAAGACGCTGGCGATGGACGAAGTGAACCCGAAGGTACTGACGGACCTGGGGCTGCAATAGTCAGTTTGCAGTGGGAGCGAGGATCACGGTCTTCGGAAAATAGCTGCGATAGCGCGCGGTGTCGCGCGTGAGCAAGGCAAGTTGTCCGATGGCGGCGTGTGCGCCAATGTAGAAATCCGGCAGGGGCGAGGTCCGCGCGCCTCCGCGCCGCCGGTACAGCAGGAAGCATTTCCCGGCCAGGAAGCCGGCCTCCCAGGGAAGCGGTTCGCGGCGGTACAGTGCGGCGGGCAGGGCGGCCTCGAGCGCTTCGATGGTGCTGTAGCCGATCGACACTTCGGCATAGATGATGGGGTTGATGATCAGCGCCGCGTGCTCGGTGGCCTCCGCGAGTGCCTTCCCGGACCAGTCGCTCCAGTTCGGATCATTGGTCGCGATGTCGAGCAGGACGTTGCTGTCCACGAGCACGCCCCGGCACGCTTTCAAGCGCGTCCGCAAGCCGGTTAAGGCTCGTGTCACCGGGCTCGCTTTCGAGGACGGGCTTGGCCACGCGTCAGCGCCATGATCTGGTCCGTGCTCATACGGACGTCCGCACTTCCGCGGAGGGCCTCCAGCGCCAGGCGTCCACGGGCGCTCTCTCCGGGCTCGCGCGCGGCCTTGCGAATGCGGGCGTGATCTCCCGCCAACTCGAACGCAACCTTGGTATGCGGCAAAAGGCCCAGGCGGTTACGGATTTCCTGGGGGATCGTGACCTGACCCTTGCTGGTGACTTGCATGGTAATACTCCTACTGGTAAGTGTAATACAGAGATGGCGGCGTCCGCTCCCTGGCGGTCGCGGCTCGGTAACGGTCCGGCTACAATCGAAGTACCTATCATGCGCAAACTGATCCGCCCGTTACTTGCCGTTCTCTGCCTGACTGCCGGTCTGGCCCAGCAGCCCCCGGAGCTTCGCTTGCCACGCGTGGTTGAGCCCACGGGGTACGGCGCCGAGCTCACCATCGTGCCGTCGATGGAGACGTTCTCCGGGACTATCGAGATCGCTCTCCGGGTGCGCGAGTCGACGACGGCGGTCTGGCTCAACGCCACGGATCTGACTGTACAGACGGCCAGCCTGACCGCGGGAGGGAAGACGCAGGCGGCCCGGATCGTTCCGAGCAAGACGGATTTTGTGGGCCTGAACTTTGAGCAGCCGCTGGAGCCGGGCGAGGCCACACTGCGCATCGTCTATACCGGCAAGCTGAGCGCGCGCAATTCGTCCGGCATCTTCAGGAACAAGGTGGGGGGCGAGTGGTACGCCTTCACGCAGTTCGAGGCCACGGACGCGCGGCGCGCCTTTCCGTGCTTCGACGAACCTTCTTACAAGGTGCCGTGGCAAATCACGCTGCACGTCAAGCGCGAGCACATGGCGCTTTCGAACCAGCCCGCCGTTTCCGAGACCGATGAGCCGGATGGGATGAAGGCCGTCCGTTTCGCGCCCACGCGGCCTCTGCCGAGCTACCTGATCGCGATGGCGGTGGGCCCGTTTGACGCCGTGGACGCGGGTCACGCCGGCTCGAAGAAGACGCCCCTGCGCATCATTACGCCGCGCGGAATGGCGGACCAGGCGAAGTACGCCGCCGAGGTCACGGGGCAGCTTCTGAACACGCTTGAGGACTACGTGGGCATTCCGTATCCCTATGACAAGCTCGACAGCATCGCGGTGCCGCTCTACGGCGGGGCCATGGAGAACGCCGGCCTCATCGTTTACGGGCAGACGCTCATCCTGGCCAAGCCCTCGGAGGATTCGCTGGAGCGGCAGCGCTCCTACGCCTCGGTTTCCGCGCACGAGATGGCGCACATGTGGTTCGGCGACCTGGTGACCACCGACTGGTGGAACGACATCTGGCTGAACGAGGCGTTCGCGACGTGGATGTCGGACAAGACGCTAGAGAAATGGAAGCCCGAATGGCACATGGAGCTCTCGCAGGCGGCCTCCACCGAGAGAGCGATGACGGCCGACAGCCTGGTGTCCGCTCGCCGCATACGGCAGCCGATCGAGGCGAAGGGGGACATCGGCAACGCCTTCGACGCCATCACCTACCAGAAAGGCGCGGCGGTCATCTCCATGTTCGAGCACTGGCTCACGGTGGACACTTTCCGCGCGGGCGTGCGGCGGTATCTGACCGAACATGCGTACGGGAATGCAACCGCGGCGGACTTCCTGGCCGCGGTGAGCGCGGCTGCAGGGCGAGACGTGGCGCCCGCTTTCTCGACGTTCCTCGATCAGCCCGGAGTGCCGCTGGTTTCGGGCACGGTGAGTTGCGTCCAGGGCTCGCCCTCTCAGTTGGCGCTTTCGCAGCACCGCTACCTGCCGCTGGGCTCCCCGCGAGCGTCCGATGAAGTCTGGCAGATTCCGGTCTGCGTGCGCTACGCCAATCCCGGCGAGAGCCGGTTTTGTACGCTGCTGGCGCAGCGCTCAGCCAGCGTCGCGCTCCCGGCCGGCCAGGACTGCCCGTCGTGGCTGTTGCTCAATGACGGCGGATCCGGATACTATCGGGCGCTCAGCCGCGGCAACGCGGCAGTCCCCGACAAAGACCTGAGCCCGGTTGAGCGCGTGGGGGTGGTGGGCGATGCGTACGCATTGCTGCGAGGTGGCGGACTTCCGGCCAGCCACGCGTTGCGCACGGCGGCGCGGTTCGCGAACGACCCCACGCGCGAGGTGGTTTCGATGACCATTCGCATCGTGTCGGCCGCCGGCGACGACTTGGTGGCGTCGAATCTCAAGCCCAACTATGAGCGCTTCGTGGGCAAGGTGTACGGACCGCGCGCGCACGAATTGGGCTGGACGCCGAAACCGGGCGAGGGCGACGAAGCGGAACTGCTCCGACCAGAGCTGGTGCAGTTCGTGGCCCACGACGGGGCGGATGCGGCCCTGATCGCCGAAGCGCTGCGGCTGGCGTCGAAGTGGCTCGAGGACCGCGGCGGGATCGCTCCGGACATGCTCAACGCCGTTCTGACTACGGCGGCGGCGCATGGCGACCGCGCGCTTTACGACCGCATGGCGGCCGCGCTGGCTAAGACCACCGAACCGAGCGATCGCCGGGCCCTGTTCGCGGCACTGGGCGCATTCCGCGATCCGGCGCTCATCAAAGCCAACTTCGCTCTTGTAGCGAAAGGCGAGGTGGATCTACGGGAGGCCGCGGGCCTGCTCTTCGGGCCGCTACAGGCCCCGGAGACCCGCGCCATGCCTTTCGAACTGGTTCGTGACAACTACGACCAGTTGGTGTCGAAACTACCCGGCGGTTTGATGGGGGAGTACGCCGGAGCGCTGCCGATGGCCGGACGCGCTTTCTGCGACGCGCAGCATCGTGCGGAGGTCGCGGCGTTCTTCAAGGACCGTTCGGCGAAGACCAGCGGCGGGCCGAGGATTCTGGCGCAGACGCTGGAATCGATCGACCAATGCATCGCCATCCGCAAAGCGCAGGAGGCGAGCGTCGGGGAGTTTCTGAAGGGGTACTGAGGTGGTGGAGCGCGAAAGCTTCGAGATCGAGTTCAGCGCCTCCGGGCGCACAATCCAGGCGAGTGTAAGCGTGCCGAGCGAAGAGCTGCGGATGACCGACCTGCTGCCGCTTTTGTTCGGATTTTCGAACGCGCTGGTCGCCATTGCCGAAGACGTCACCAAGGAGGCGGGCAAGCCGGTGAGCTGCTGTGCGGGATGCGGCGCGTGCTGCCGCCAGGCGGTGCCCGTGAGCGAGCCGGAGGCGCTGTACCTCGCCGAACTGGTGGAGGCGATGCCGCCCGAGCATCGCGCGCACGTTCGCGAACGGTTTCGAGCCGCGCTCGAAGCGCTGGGCCCGGAGCTGGTCGGAAAGCTGCGCGACTCCACCAATGTCAAGAGTCTCGATGAGCGGCGCGAGTTCGGCCTCGAATACTTCCGGGCCGGGGTGGCGTGCCCGTTTCTCGAGAACGAGAGCTGTTCCATTCACGAGCGGCGCCCGCTGAGCTGCCGCGAGTATCTGGTGAGCTCTCCGGCGGCGAACTGCAAGCAACCGACGGCGCAGACGATCGCGATGGTTCCGGTGCCGGTGAAGCTCTCCGAGTTTCTGTACTGCTTCGGCGATGGCGAGGGCAATGACCGCACGCGGTGGGTTCCGCTGGTGCTGGCCCTGGAGTGGGCGGAAGCGCACAAGGCCGAAGCGCCACGGTGGCCGGCGCCCAAGCTATTCGCGAATGTTCTGGGGCGGGTGGGGCGAGGGGAGGGGGAGTGAGGCGGCCGACCCCTCACCACAAATACTCTTTGGCCTCGGCCCTGCGGGCGTAGCTGTCGAGGACGTGCACGACGCGGATCTTCTTCACCTTCTGTGGGGAGAGCTGGCCGATGGGGATGTAGAGGATGTTGCGGTTAAAACGTGAGGCGATGGAGCGGAAGACGGAGCGCGGGGGCTGCGCGGCCACGTACACCACGTTCTTCTGGATGGAGTAGTCCAGGCCGGCCAGCAGCAGGCGTTCGGGCTTCGACTCGGCGAAATCGTAATCGGGATCGCTCCAGACATCGACCATGCGGCGCGGGGGCAGGCTCATTAGAAAGCCGCCGTACTCGGCGCGCCCGATCCCGGGCCCGACCAGGTGCGCGAAGGGGCTGGTGGAATAGAATGCCATGTCGGACTCGTTCTGGTTCTCGCCGAGCCAGGTGGTGAGGTAGGTGAAGCGGTTCTCGGGATCCGGGTCGAAGATGACGATCAGGGAGCCGACTTCGCCGGCCATCTTGTCAAACTGACGCACGTAGATTTTTCCCTGGTGCCAGTTGCGGATGGTCTCGCGCAGGTCGACGCCGTCGAGCAGCGAGGAAGTGAAGGGCTCGGTGCGCGCGCGCTCGTCTGAAAGAATGCTCTTGGCTTTCTTCTTGACCAGGCGGCCGTAGTCCTCGACCACCAGATCCTCGGGCGGGTAGGAGCAGATGGCCTCGCCCTCAAACTCACGGGCCCACTCGCCCTGGAACTTCTCCTTCTTGTGCGGCTTGAGGCCGAGCGGCCGGAGGCGACGCTTGGGGCGGGGAAGCCGGCGGCGGAGGCGGATGCGCTTGGTGTTGCGCCAGATCTCCTCGCCCGAGAGGTTGGCCGTCTCGATCTCCGCTTCGGTCTTCTGCGCGGGATAGCGGCCGGCGGTTTCCCAGACCTCCCAGGCGTAGTTGTCGTCGACCACGGCGCGGGCGGCCACTGCGAGATCGAACACGCCCGCGGTCAGGTCGCCGGCGGTGAGCGCGAGATTTCGGGTGTAGCGCGCGATGAGGCGGCGCTGCCAGGCGGCGACGGTTTCTCCGGCGTTCTTGGTGTAAGCCTGCTCGGCGGCGCGGAGGACGTCGAACTGCACGCGGGGCCGGTCGATCTGGTTCGGGTCCGCCATCGCCACGCGGAACTGCTCGTAGCGATCCTGCAAGAAGGGATACTCGGCCGTGATTTCCGCGAGGCAGTCCGGATGCGGGTTCAGCAGTTGGACCTCGCGCCTGCGGCGGCGCCTGCGGGGCGGCTCCTGGGGAACCTCCATGGCATCGAGGACGGCGTCGAGCAGGTTGAGCGAAATGACCACCAGCACGGCCGCCAGAGGCTCGGTGCCCTGCAGCTTCCAGGCGATGCCGCCGGCGTGGGCCGCGATCTCATCCGAGCGCGGCTGGGGATAGACGCGGTAGGCCTCGACATACTTGTCGAAGCCGATGCGTCCGAGGGCGTAGGGATCGGGATACTGGTCCGGCAGGTGCGGGCGCTCACCCAGATCGGGATCGGCGAAGAGCACCTCGGCGCCGGTTTCGGCGGCGGTGCGAATGGCCTCCGTGAACGGATCGGCGGGCTCCACGGGCACATAGATGGCCTGCTCTTCGGACTTCGCGTCGGGATAAACCAGCACCGTCATTTGAGGCAGGCGCGCGACGGCCTGGCGATAGGCGGCCTCCAGAGTGGCGGGGAGTTCGACGGCTACCACGCGGGGCCGGTCGGCGAGAATGGCGCGCCGCACCTCGAGCGCAAACTCCATGCGTCCCGGGGCGACCGGCAGGTAGCGAAAGTTGCCGCGCCGCAGGCTGCCGGAATCGCGGAGCAGGTCGTCGATTTCCGAACCCACGTTCTTATTGTCGCTCTGCGGGGCGCACTTCGACGCGGCCTTCCAGGCCATCGACCGAAACCCTGGATTCGCCGCTGACGATCACGACGTCGGCCATTCTTGGCACCTTGATGCGATAGTGGACCAGGGGCTGCTCGGTGCATTCGCCGAGCAGAGCGGCGAGCAGGCGGGGCACGCGGCGCTCGACAAAGGCGTACTCCGGCGTGATGCGAACCGAGCGCGGCCAGGCGTCGACGCGCACATCCGTCTGGGTGAGGCAGGCGCGCTGGCTGCCCAGGATATTGCGAGGCTCGATGCGCGCTTCGACCTGAACCTCGCTCCGGTCCCAGGCCGCGACCTGAATGGATCCGCGGGAATTCCGCACGAAGACGCGACCGTCGAGCTCGAGCGCCACGTTCTTGTGGATATCCCTGGCCGGCACCACCACCAGGGTCGAGAGCGCCATCATCGCCAGGACTGTTGCCGTGCTCACATGAGCAGACTAACAGCGGGGTGGGCGGGTTTCATCGGCTTTTCGGTAAATTCCACGCGGCGACCGGCGAGTGACCGTGGTCGAGGGGTGGGCCGCGCAACCGATTTATGATCCATAAGCCACGAAATCTGTTATACTTAGGGTGCGTTTGATAGTCCCGCCGACTTGGCCGTGCGCCAAACCCGCCTGGTATAGCCCGCTCTCAAACGGCAAGGAGAACCGTGAAGAATATTTTTGTAGGCAATTTGGACACGGACACCAGCGCCGCTTCGATCCGTTCGATGTTTCGACCGCATGGAACAGTTGGACATTTCAAGCTGATGACGGACCGGGAAACGGGCGCGTCCCGGGGATTCGCCTTTGTCGAGATGGTGGATTCGGAAGCGGATCGAGCGATTGCCGCTCTGAACGGCAGCGTTGTAGACGGGCGGACGGTGGACGTACACGAGGGGCGGCCGAGATTGCACGCGAACCGCACGCCACCGGAGCGGCTCGTCCCACGCCTGTAACCCGGGCACTCATAGAGGGATCCGAACGAGGCAAGCCTCTTCGCGATCGCACACCGAAAACAGAGAAATCCGAGACTCGCGTGGTGCGAGACGGCGCTATCGAGAACAAGGAGTTCTCCATGCTCACGAAAACGACGAAGTTGGTTTCCGTAGCGGGTCTGTTGGTGACGGCGGCGCTTTGGAGTTGCTCTCTGCCGTTGCGATTCCTAGTTGCTTCGAGCCTGCTGCTGGTGGCAACACATGCGCTCGGAGGCAGTAAGTACCAGTGGGCTCTGGCCCCGGTGGCATCGTTATGATCGTGCCTTGGCCGTGGGCTCGCCCGTCGGCGGAGACGTGGGACTTGAGCGTATGGAAGACGGTGTGGTGGCGGACGATGGGACGAACGGCGGGCCGGTTCGCCGGGTTCCTGCGCACCACGGCGGCCGCGGGCCGGCAATCGGGAGGGTGTCCCCAATGACCGGAAGAATCAAGAGCCTGAGCGCGATGAGTCCGTCGGGCTTCATCAGTGCGGCTAGCGGCGATGACCTGTACTTCCATGCTTCGGAGGTGCTGCCGCCCGGCGCCGGTGGTCTGGCAATAGGTCAGATGGTGACCTATGACATCGGCGGGGGCAAGTGGCCCTCGGCGATCAACGTGCGGATTCCGGCGGAGCCGCAAGCGGCCCCTCGCGTGCCGGCGAGGCACGCGCCGCCCACCTACATGCAATACATGGGCTTCGAGCAGAACGGAGGCACGCGCGCGTATCGGTTCCGGCGCGTCGTGCGGGGCGAAGAAACGCGCGAGTTCGTGGTGCGCGCCGAACTGGCGTTGTTCTTCAAACACCGGATCGGGTTCCAGGAAGGACCGGCCTTGTCCCTACGCCTGCTGTCGGAAGGCGCGGACTGCGCGACGCCGGTCGAATGGCCGCCGGCCCAGTCGCTCACCGATGGGGATATGCTCGCTCATGTGGCGCGGCGCGCCGTCGGGAGAAAGACCCACGGCACCAAGCGCAACCCCAGCAGTTAGACCGCTGACCGGGGCTGCCAGCCCAACGTCCGCATAGTCTTCGCAAGGCCAAACAACACAAAAGGATTGTGTTTTTTTGCGATGTGGTGTCACGTTCGAGCGACTTCGGCCAACTTCGCGGGCAGGCGTCGCCAAGAGTAGCGACGCGGCACGCTGAAGCGTGCGCCACAATGAAACCAACAACTTAGCGGCCGAGTGCGAAAACTAAGTGGCATTGCGCAGGAGTGCGTGCGCCAGAATGGAAGCGATGGGCTAGGCCCGGGGCGTGTAGCGCAAGGCTTCTTCGCCCAGAGTCTCGAGGATCGAAAGCTCGAGCGCGGCCGCCTCGTGCACCGGGTCGGTCGCGAGGCTCTTCAGCTTCATGGCGAAGCGCGCGATGTTGATGCCGTCCCGCACGGTGTAGCGCTCTTCGGCTGCGTGCGCCTGCTGCAGAAAGTCGGTCACATACTGCAGGATGCGTTCCTCGCCGAAGGGCAGGTTCTCCTTGAGGATCTGGTACTCTTCGTCGCGCTCTGGAAAATCGATCAGGATCTGCGGCTGGAGGCGGGAGTGTATGTACTCGGGCAGGTCGAACGTGGAGGCGTCGTCGTTCATGGTGGTGACCAGCCGGAACTGGGGATGCGCCTTGATCTTGATTCCAGCGACGAGGGATTCGACGTAGCGGCGGCTGTCGAGTAGCGGAGCAAGGCTGGCCCAGCTTTTCTCGCTCATGCGGTTTCCTTCGTCCAGGATCGCGACGCCGCCGCGAATTACCGCCGTGAGCAGGGGAGAAGCGACGTACCGCAAGCGGGAAGCGCCCTCGATCACGGGCTGCACGATCAGGTCCTCGGGGCGCGTGTCCACGGTGCCCTGCATGATGTAGACTTCGCGGCCGAGGCGCTTGCCGGCGGCGTACGCCAAGGTGGTCTTGCCGACACCGGGCTTGCCGATGAGGCGGGGAGTCATGGGCAGGTCCGCCGGGTCCACCACCAGCCAGGCGGCCAGCAATTGGCGCATTACTTCTTCCTGCCCCACCCAACGCACGGGAATCTCGTCCGGGTGGGCGAGATGGAGTTGCACGCCTTCGATGTCAACGGCCATGACAGCCATTGTCCCAAAGAAGGCTGTCAGCCATCGGCATAATAGGCTGATTGCAGCTTTCAGGTGGACAGTCTGGACAACTCCTGGTCAAGATGCGCAAGCGCCTGGGTCAACATCACTTTGTAGCGAGGGTTTTGGGCCGCTTCGAGATCGTGCAGGACCCGTGTACGGGAAAGTTGCAGGTCCTCTGTCTTACGGAGTTGTTCGAGTTGCTTGGGGGATCGGAGCTTGCGCGCGTCTCTTCCGACCCTGCGAGTCTCGACCGGGCCCTCCGCCGCATTACTCTGCCATCCTCGGGCCATACCTACATTATAGGACCCCGACACCCGGAACCACCCCCTCAAGAGCGGTTTAATGGGATATTAATCCTTCCGTCCGGCGCCTCGCCGTCTGCCGAACTGCAAAATCAGTGGGTTGCGGATAAACCTGGGCAAAACGGGGACCAGCGCCACGACCAGTTTGTACCGCCAGCCCGGCACCACGAACAGCTTCCCGCGGTCGAGGCCTTGAAGGGACGCCGCCACCACGTCGGCGGCCCGCAACCACAACGGGGCAGGGATGACGTTGCGGTCCATGTGCGCCACGTCGTGAAATTCCGAGTAGGTGAAGCCCGGGCAGAGCGCCTGCAGCTTGACTGCGGACCCGGTGCTCTTGAGTTCCAGGTACAGCCCTTCGGTGAAGGCATTGATCCAGGCCTTGCTGCTGCCGTAGGTACTGCCGAAGGAGGAAGGCAGAAAGCCGGCCACGGAGGAGACGTTGATGACCGCCCCGCTGTTGCGCGCGGTCATGGCGGCGAGCGCGGCGTGGGTGAGACGCATGGTGGCCATGATGTGGAGCCGGTGCAGGCTGTCCTGGGTGTCAACCGTGGTCTGCCAGAAGTGGCCGGGAAAGCCGAAGCCGGCGTTGTTCACGAGCAGGTCGATGCCGCCGTTGCGGGCGATGCGCTCCTCGACGGTTTTGAGCTCCGAGTCGACGGTGAGGTCGGCCGCGAGCGACTCGGTGGAGATGCCATGCGCGGCGGCGAGGTCGGCTGCCAGTTGCTCGAGCCGGTCCATACGCCGCGCCACCAGAATCAGGTTGTAACGCCGGGCCGCGAGTTGGCGTGCGAACTCCGCGCCGATGCCGCTCGAGGCGCCGGTGACGAGGGCGATCAACGCGCGCCTTCTCCCACTAATTCGATGAAGCGCGCCACGGCCTCGATCCCACGGTAGAAGTTAGGCAGGTAGAACTTCTCGTTGGGCGAATGGAGGTTGTCGTCGGGCAGTCCGAATCCCATCAGCACGCTGGGAATCCCCAGGCTGCGCTCGAAGGCGCCGACGATCGGGATGGAGCCGCCCGAGCGGATGAAGACGGTCTTATTGCCGAACACCTCTTCCATGGCTTTGGCCGAAGCGCGGACGAAGTCGTTGTTCGGGTTGACGAGCGAGGGCTCGGCGCCGTGGATGGACTTCACCTCGGCGGTGACGCCTTTCGGGCAGGCCGCTGCGACCGCGGCCTTGAGTTGCTCGATGGCCTCGTCGGGCCGCTGGTCCGCGACCAGGCGCATGCTGACCTTGGCGACGGCGCGGGCGGGAATCACGGTCTTGGCGCCATCTCCGGTGAATCCGCCGCGGATTCCGTGAACCTCGAAGGTGGGCCGCGCCCAGGTGCGCTCGAAGATGGTGTAGTCGGCTTCGCCCGTGAGCTCCGGCGAGCCGACTTCCTTGATGCGGTATTCCTCGGCGTTGAACGGCAGGCGGCCCCAGGCCTCGTTCTCTTCCTTGCTCTGCTTCACGACGCGATCGTAGAACCCGGGAATGTGAATCTTCCCGTCGCGCGTTTTGAGCGCGGTGAGGATCTCGGCGATGGCCATGATCGGATTGGGCGCCGCGCCGCCGTAGACGCCGGAATGTAGATCGTGGTCCGGCCCCTGCACGTGCAGCTCGGTGTAGACGATGCCGCGAAGACCGGTGCAGATGGTGGGCAGCTCGGGCGCGAACATCTCGGTATCGCAAATCACGGCGGCATCGGATTTCAGGCGCGCGGGCTTGGTGGCGACATAGCTCTCGATGTGCTCGCCGCTGACTTCCTCCTCGCCCTCGATGAGAAAGCGCACGTTGCACGGCAGCTTGCCCTTGGTTTTGAGCAGGCCTTCGACGGCCTTGATGAGGATATAGGTCTGGCCCTTGTCGTCGGATGAGCCGCGGGCGTAGATGTTGTCGTTGCGGATCTCGGGCTCGAAGGGAGGCGATTTCCATTCCTCCAGGGGGTCCGGCGGCTGGACGTCGTAGTGGCCGTAGAAAAGGAGCGTGGGCTTGCCGGGGGCGCCGAGCCACTCGGCATAGACCAGCGGGTTGCCATCGCCTTCGATGAGTTCGGCATGGGCGAGGCCCGCAGCCGTGAGCGCGTCGCGCGCGAACTCGGCGGCCCGCCGGATGTCGCCCTTGTTCTCGGGCAGGGTGCTGATCGAAGGAATCCTCAGCCACGTTTTCAACTCTTCGAGAAATCTTCCGCGGTTCTGTTCGTAGTAGGTCATGTTGTGCGCCTTTTAGCCCCCCTGGGTTTGCCTTTTCGGATCCAACAACTGGTTCAGTCTGTGCTCCGGAATGCCGCTCTTTTCGCGAGCGACGTCCCGAACATTTCGGCCGGTTTCGTAGGCTTCCCGCGCCAACGCCGCCGCCTTATCATAGCCAATCTCGACGGCCAGCGCGGTCGCCATGGCGAGCGAGCGCTCGAGGGATGCCGCAGCCTGCTCGGGGTCGGCTTCCAGACCGTGGACCAGCCGCGTGCGGAAGTTGCGCGTGGCGTTGGCGAGCAGGCGGATGGCTTCGAGCAGGTCGGCGGCCATCAACGGCATCATGGTGTTCAGTTCGAAGTTGCCGCCCGCGGCGCACCAGGCGATGGCGGCGTCGTAGCCGATCACCTGCGCGCAAACCATGAGGACGCTCTCGGCGATCACCGGGTTCACTTTTCCGGGCATGATGCTCGAGCCGGGCTGGACGGCCGGGATGCGCAGCTCGCCGATGCCGCAGCGCGGTCCGGAGCCGAGCCAGCGGAGGTCGTTGGCGATCTTACCCAGCGACAAGGCGTAGGTCCGGAGCGCTCCGCTCAGGAATGCGACGCCGTCTTTGGCCGACTGGGCCTCGAAGTGATTGCGCGCCTCGCGGAAGGGAAGGCCTGTGCGTGCGGCCAGATCCTGGATAGCGGCCGGGGCAAATCCCGGGGGCGCGTTCAATCCGGTGCCAGCCGCGGTACCGCCGAGCGGCAGCTCCCAGATCCACTCGAGGGAGGCAGCGATGCGTTCGGCCGAGGCTTCGAGCTGCCGGGCGTAACCGCCGAACTCCTG
>Ga0182027_10003163_pt1 | contig 26312 bp, 15 predicted proteins | sample 712E1DmetaG_FD_121300 | JGI IMG/M metagenome (GOLD analysis project Ga0182027, IMG submission 121300) | Permafrost microbial communities from Stordalen Mire, Sweden - 712E1D metaG (Illumina Assembly) | ecosystem: Environmental > Terrestrial > Soil > Wetlands > Permafrost | place: Sweden...
CAGTTTGACGCATTGAAGGGCAGTCTACGCGCCGATGGCAATCCTGTGCTGCCAAGTACGAATCCGAAAACCAACCTCGCACTGCAACTCACTTGCGAAAGGAGCTTTGGTGAGAAATCCGGGCTAGGCGCTACCAACCGCGTCGAGTTGTTGCCAAGCAGGCAACCTGGGGGCTTCAGTCTTCAAGACTCAAAATGGGGCATCTCGATTTGCTACAAACTCCGACGTGCCATCTGTCGACCTGTGTCAGGGTCGAGAACAATTATAAGAGATCTAAGACGTCCACGAGACCGCAATTCAGCTTCACGCACGTTGCGGCCAGCGTATGTCGATACCGAAGAGCAGCCTCGCATTCGTCAGGATCCACCTTGAAGCCGAAGGCCAGCACCTCAGACCTGCGAACGGCTTGCAGGCACATCTCAGAGAGCTTCGACTCGCTTAGCGCCTGAGAAAGGAGGCTGAGGTATGCTACAAGGCGTTGATCTGGGGGGTGAAAGATCGCCTCTACGCGATCGTACTTGAGCCCTTTTTCTCCTGACTGCGGGCCCGCACCCTGTCGATTGGGCTTATAGAAGCGGCGAAGGTATTCAAAAAGGGCGAGATAGGCGAGCGCCCTCGGCGCGTTTCCTTCGGTATCATCATATGACTTCCAGACGTGCGAAGCGGGTATTGGGGCGCCAAGGATTTCAAGTTCACGTGCGATCCCTTGCATCCTCTTGCAGCAGATGGCGTAGCGTTTCGCCTCATTGCGAAGGATGACGCCCTTTCGCCACCGCCGCTCGATGTCGAGAGCATCGCGCGCGGGAAGCGCCAGCGGCGGTGCGCTGATGTAGCCGGATTCCCAGATGGCGCGGGGTATCAGATACGAGCTAATCCGTGTGCCGATCGACATTTGAAGCGTCCACCTCGTTCTCGTCCATTTGCTCGGCAGTGATCGCGAGCTTCTGCTCGACTTCCGCTGACAACTGCGCCATGGTCTGTCCGACGATCAGCCAATTTGCCCCTGAGTCTCGGAGAAGATCGGCGACATTGATGCCGGCCCTTGTTTCATAAAGAAAGTCCATAGGCATGACGAGTAGCGGGCGCTTGTCCTCCGGCAATCTGCGTGCTCGATCCATGCCTTCATGAATCGTTCTTCCGGCTCCGGCTGTTGTGGGAATCAAGAGGGGCAGCAGCACGAACGGATCACCGCCGGCGATCTGCACGTTTCCGTCCTCGGAGTCGACTTGCAGGGATTGTTCGGCCACGTAGCTGGCGAGGGGTTGTCCTTCAATCACCGACACTCGCTTGCTGGTTGTCTCTCCGAACTGACGGTTTTCAAGCCGCTTTAGTGCGTACTCCTCAAGTAAGACCGCACACAGGTGATTCGCGAGGTACAGGTAGGGCGCCGGGTTACCGACGGCATGCGGCGATTTGCGGAAGAGCCAGGTGAGGGGAACCCCCCGGTCCAAAAGGGCATTAATCTGAAATGACGACCAGGTTCCCCGGAAAATCTGATAGCAGACCGTCCCGACTCCCACGCCCTGGTCTTTGATTCTGGCTTGAAGACCCGACGAGATGCCACTGAGGTTGATGAAGAGCGGCTCGGTGACATCTCTCGCGAGGAAAGACGTGTGTCCCGAAATCGTCGTACCCGTTCGCTCCTCGATGAGGGTCCGGACGTCGAAAGGCACGCCCTGCTCGAAATTGATCTGGAGGGAGTTACCGGTCTGAAACGCTTGACAAAGGAGCATCACCATCAGTGCGCGAGTCGGCTCCAGCTCCTGGAAGATCGGGTGCTCGCCGGAAAAGTACGATCGCACGTCCAGCGATTTCGTGGTGGCATTAAATCGATGGGTTACGACTCCCAGGATGATGTCCTTTGAAGCGAGTCGGTAAGTTGACCAGTCGCCACGCTGAGGAAGGCTGCCGCCCTCATCCGTCCAGGGAGTGAAACTAAGAGCATCCCGGAACACTGTGCAGGCATCAGGCACCACGAAGGGGGCTGAAGCTTCCCCTGCGGGAAGGCCGGTGGCAAGTGGGTTGATCTGATGGTCAGGCATAAGCGTGGCTCTCATCTATGCCCATATCCGTCCTTTTCCGGCACGGTCCTCTTCCGCAAAAAACACGGGCTGGACTGTCAGGGTTGGGAGCTGTTTCAAGCGGCGAGCGAGAAGTTCATCAATGATTGCTCGATACGCTCCGATAATCAACGGCTCCAGTCCCGTCTGGTAAAGCACAAGGTGGGATTCGGTCCCTCTCAGTGCGGAGTCCTCGACGAGTTCTTTCATTCGGTCGTACGCGAGTTTGTCCACCTCACCGTTCGCGAGGGCCCGGGTTTCGCGGTCTCGGATGAGGTACAGGTCAATCCGATCATCGTAGTCAAGGTGCCTGAAGGATAGAGTTCCCACATGCAGAGAACGCCTCTCGTCGACTGCCCGCTGAGGCGCCTCGGTGAGGCATCGAACATTAAGAGGCGACCCGGTCGAGCCGTCGCCATACTGGACCTTGATTTTGGCCCCGGCTGGCTCGGACAAACTCACTTCATAGGCAACCGTGCGCAGTGCTTCGGTGATTTCACGATGGGCAGCCTCGCTGAAATTGAGGGGCTTTCCGTTGGCGATCGACGCGTGCATTGCTTCGACAAGTGTGTTGATGCGTTGATCCAAAGGGACGCGGTTCCCTTGCCGGAGCGACTCCGGACCGATCCGTGGATGCCTGGCTGACTTGTCTACGGGCATGCTGGCGAACCCAATCCACTGTACTCGGCGTCGATCAGGTTTGTCCGATCAATCTTGAGAACCTTGACGCGGACCGCGCACTGCGGCTTGAGAGAATCTTCCTCGGAGAGTGGTGCTTTGACCTTCACGGCATACCTGCGATCGAGACTGCATGTCAGTTCCACGCTGTCGGGGTCTTGGTAGTGTGGCGATCGAATATGAAGCACGACCACCTCGACCATCGACCCGATCAAGGAGCCTGGCGGCACGGCGATGCGTGAGAGGCTCAGGCGAACAGTCTTCTTCCGGCTGTTCATCCGTATGATGAGCGCCTTCAGCTCATCGCCCGGAGCATAACTTCGCGCTCTCCGTAATCTACCATCCTGGTCCAGACCGAGCTCCGAGTCCCAGATCATACCCTTCAGTTCGGGATTGAGGGTCACGAGGAGTGCGCCGCTGTCAAGAGCTTTTTCCACAACCGCGCCGGGGAAGAAGTCGCCTTCGCGCCAGGACTCTGCAAATCGTCCATAGGCCAGGGGCAACAAGAGATCACAATCGATTCCCAAATCGAGTTCGCGCGGCAATGGTTCCTCCGTCTGAGATAATTTCTTGAGGTCGTCAAGAGTGAACTGACGCTCAAAGCGGCGAATCCGTGCTTCGTAGACCGAGCCGCGCTCCTTTGAGAGCTCGGCAGGCCAGAGCGCGTGTCTCACAAACGCGACAAAACTGCTTCGCTCGGAACCAGGACTTCCAACATAAACTCCCAATGGATCGACCCGCTTGACCTCGACCTTCGCCAGGCGGGAGTCCTCCCCTCCGAGTATGCCGAGATACTCCTTTAACAGCTGACGGCCGCGGGACAATCTCACTTGCTTCAGGCCCGTGTCTAACTCCTCTATCCGGACGTCGAAGCGCTCACCGACGGAAAATCTGCGGCCGTAGAACGCACGCGGCACCGTGTCACCGCAAAAGTCCGTGTCCGCCATCGGAATCTCCAGTCCTGTTGTATTCTCGCGAACCAGAAACATCGGACTTCGCCCAAGAGGGTCTTCGAGGACCCGGACCATTTCAACTTCGACATACGTTCCCGCGCGAAAGCGCCGGCGGAACTCGCTGAATGCTTTGTCCGCAGACGGGCGCTTCGCTAGGAGTACACACAGACTCCCGTCTGCAGCCATTTCATAGCCGTGCACCTGGGCGGTCAGTTGATCTCCCCCGCGAAACTCGGCATGAAAACCTTCAGTGAGAGCACGCCCCTTCACGCTGCGCTCTACCGCAGGATGCAGAGTTCGTGCGAGCTTCGAAAGATCGAGACTGATATTCACAGGAATGGCGGCCCCATCGGCCCGACCCTCCACCACCGCGGTGACCGTCGAGCCCCTGGGCAGAATCTCGGGCAGAAGAAGCCGGATCGTCGTTGAATCGTGTTGCTGCCGATCGCGCCAACGCGAGAGCTGTGCATACAGGAAACACCGCTCGGCCAGGCTCCCACGAATGGCAGGCAGCCATGCTGGATCGACTTGCACATTGTTCATTCCGACGACGTTGGTACGAACAGGGTGGTTGAAATTGGCCCGGCGCTGGCAGGCCACCATCATTTCCAGACCGTCACGCCCGAAGCAGATCGATGTCGGCACGATTTCTAGGTGGTCAGCCTCATTCTGCTCCGGCGATGTCGCATTGAGGCGGGTGTAGATTCCTGATCGATTGCCAATCTGCGCAGTGTATGACTCATCGTACGAGAGATCATCATCGTACTCCTGGTACAAGCCTCCTTCTTCCCAGAACGCTTGCCACTGAAGCAGATCCGGCGCAGTGAACCGCGTTCGCGGCCTGTCGTCGCGGTCTCCTTGTCTCGCCTCAACCGGAACGTAAATCTCTCCTGGCAGGCAGTAGGCAATCAAAGCCCGCAACGCATCCAGTCGTGCAAGCGCCGGCGGTCGGTCCTCCGCCTTACGCCAGTCCTTCATGGATTCCAGCAGCTTCCTGCGTTCCTCGCAGATGCTCTTCTCAAAACTCTTGACGTCCAGGCCCGTGGCCGCCGCCCAGTCGTCCCGTTCCTGGCCGGCCTTTCCCACCCAGAGCAGCCACAGCTTCACGTACAGGTCAATGTCGTCGCGGCACCCCCACACGAGGTCGATCTGGCTCTGCCGAATCTCGAACTTCTGATAGGAGTCCCACTCGTGATCCCACGACAGGAGGGACGGCAATCCGAAGTTAAGGCGCAGGAATGGGAGCAATGTGGCCGCCTCGATGCCCATGCCATGGCGTTCAGCCTCCATGCAGATTCTGGCTACATGGATGTCCGCTGGCATGCCGCGCATTTCTAACCCTTGGCGGGTGAGGTCGCCATCCTGATCGATGGCTCCCTGTTGAATGAGAGAAGAATGGGCGCGAGATAGTTCTTGGCTAAAACGCACACGGTCCGGTTCTCGTTTGAGTGGTATCCAGTCAAAATCCAGGTCGAGGCCGCCGGCTTTGGTGCGCACGCCCGCCGCTTTTGCCGTCAGCAATACTTGCTCCAGCGAGGCGCGCGCAATCTCCGGGGTGCTGTCGTCCGGGAAGTCAAGAAACTCCGGCTCCGTATAGAACATATACGCATGTCCTGGGTTAATGCGCCCTGCTCTGCCCCATCGCTGGCGGCACCCAGCCTTGCTGTGGCGCACTGTCTGCAGCTCAAGAACCTGCCGCAAGGGGTTCCAGTATGATTCCTTGATGTACCCGGTCTCAATGACATGCTTGATGCCTTCAACGGTAAGGGAAGTCTCGGCTACATTTGTCGAGACGACCACCCGGCGTTTCCCGAACACGTGCGGGTGCTTGTCCTTGTCGGGGTTTAAGGCGGCATCCTGCTCGTCCAATGGCCGTTGCGAATAAAGCGGGAGCGCGATCACGTTAGGGAGGTGAAGCGCGTTTATGAGCGAGACGGTCTGATCAATCTCCTTCGATCCCGGGAGGAATACGAGAATGTGCCCATCCTCTTCCAAACGTTGCCTGCCGGTCAAGCCGTCCAGCCATTGACAGAGATTCAGCACCAATTCCCCGATCGAGCGCGGGAGTTGCTGTCGGGCGGGAAGCTGGCCCTTGTTGACTGGTTTCCACCAGGGGTCCTTCGGGTCGCCCCACCAATGTTTCTGGATCGGATGTTGAATGCCTTTCGAGTGAAGAAACGGAACGCGATCCTGCCCGCCATAGAAACCGATGAAGGTCTCGTGGTCGATCGTTGCGCTTGCGATGATCAGGCGAAGGTGCGGGTACAGGTAAAGCTGGTCCTTCAACAGCCCCAGGATCAGGTCGATGTTGACGCTCCGCTCGTGCGCCTCGTCGATCATGATGATGCTGTAGTTTGCCACGGCCCCTGATACGATGTCGTTGATGAGCTTGCCGTCTGTCTTGAAGATCAGCCGTGTTCGCCGATCGTACTCGTCCGCACCCGAATGGGAGAAGCCGATTTGCGCGCCGACTCCCAAAGATGTGCCGTTCAGTTGATTCGCGATAAACTGCGGAACCTTACGCGTGGCCTGGATGCGCGGCTGTGTTACGCATATTGGCCCCCTTTTCGCCCATTTTGATAACTTGCCTGGTTCTCCGCCGGTCAGGAGGAGCCACGGAACGTATGTGGACTTCCCGGAGCCCGTGGTTCCAACGAGAACCATCACCTGATGGTCCTCAAGCGCGGCCAGGATCTCTTCGCTTTTTTCCGCAATCTTGAAATCTTTCCTGACGGGCTCGAAAGCCCTATTCTCAACGAACACGCGAACCGGTCGCTGAAAGCGGCCAACACCGCCGGGACCGAAACCTTTACCCGGTTGATCCCATGGATCGAATGTTTCCTTCAACAGTTCTTGCGAATCGAGCGCGCCGATACCCTTGTGAGTTTCGACGGCGTGCACAAGTTCTTCGCCTTCAGCCGTCATCTCAAGTTCAATGTGGTGGCACGCGACGCGTGAGTAGGATCGCACCTGGAGGAGGCGATGCTTCGGACAGTATTCCGGGTCGGAGAGGCCGAGAGCCCGATCCGTCTCCATCGATGGCGCAGCTACGATGAACTGCTCGCCACAACTCGGAATTTTGCAGATCCTAACGAATTCGCGAACACTCATAGCATTCCCCCTTTCATACACGGTGATGGAAGTGGGATCTCGTCTCGAAAGAGCCGGGCGGCACGACATCGGTTCTGCCTACACTTCCCCGAGTACCGTAATGCTGCAAATGAGATCGTGACTCGAACAATCCCGGCCCTTCAACGTAGGTGCTCTGCTGCAGGTTCCAGTTAGCGTCGTAGCGTTCAATATGTGGGGAAGTCTCAAACAATCCCGGGCGGACCAAATAGCTCCGTCCCAGGGTGTTCCAGTCTGCATCGTAATGACGCGCGTGGGGCAGCGACTCGAACAATCCCGGCCCCTTTATGTACGTCCTGCCAACCAAATTCCAGTTAGCATCCACAGGTTCGATGTGTGGGACAGTTTCGAATTCGAAAAATCCGGGATGGACAATATAGCTTCGGCCAAGAAGATTCCAATTCGCGTCATAGTGTTTTGCATAGAGGGGCTCGGCGCGGAGTGGCGTAGCCTCGAGCCAACCGGCCTGGGATATGTACGATCTGCCCTCCGTTTGACCCGGGAACTGGCTTAATTCCAGCCCCAGCAATAAGTTAGTCACGCGGCCTTGCGAGAGCGGCCTTGCCTCGAAGCCAGTTGAGTCTCCAAAAACCAGGGGGTTATTGCGAGCATAACGGTAAAGATGGGGACCATCCACCAGACCCATGGGGTCCGGCTGCGCGAATCGCCCGTCAACTGGATCGTAGACTCGTGCCCCATTCAAGTACAACCCGGCAGACGGCTCGTACCGTTTGGATTCAAAACCAAAACCAACATCGGTCGGCAGTGTATCGGCGGCTCCAAAGGCGTCATACTCTGCAAAGCATCGTTCTCCCGCGACTCCTAACACAGATCCCAAGGCGTCCGTGTATACCCGCGTCGGGCTCGCTTCGACGCCCCTTGTCGCAAGCAAGCAGTCCTGTCGCAGACTCCAGAAGCTATCGACTCGTCCCGTCGGCGATTCGCAGACTATTTCTCTCTGTCCATCGTAGAATCTTCGCTCAAGTCCGGTGTCGCGGCTCACAAGCGCCACTTCGCCCGTAGCTGAGTACCAATATTCGGCGAGCGTGCGCATTCCTTGGCTGAGGACTTTTCGCAACCGATGGGCCGCATCGTATTCGAAGCGGTGCGACCCGTCGGAAATGAGAAGGCCGCTGCGATCATATTGATACTGGGCGGAAACGGACGCTCTCTGAGCTGAAACAATCCGGTTTGCGAGATCGTGAGTGTATGAAGCGATCACCGCGTCAGAATTCCGCTCGCCCGTTCGGTTGTCGTAGGCATCGTAATCAAATACATACGCGCCTTCTGAAATCCCGGCCCTGGTCGACTCGCGCTCCTTCAGTCGATTGAGCACGTCGTATTGATAGCGGTAGCTCAAGCTCCCCGATGGTGATCGACGATGCTCTGAGGTTGGTCGCTGGCGGCGATCTCGTTCAAACTGTTGCTCCCAGATAGGCTCGTCCGCAGCGTCGGTGCATTGCAGCGACTTGAGGGAACCACCCAACGAATACTCGAACGATGTCCGGCCACCATTTCCCCAGTGTTCTCCCTGTATGCGACCTGCCAGGTCGTATTCCAAAGCAACTTCATTCCCAGGAAGGAGTAAACGGTTCGGAAGCAGTGAGGAAGCATGTTTGAATCCCACCCACCATCTATCGTCAAAGGATTTCTTGAAGAGCCGCCCAAGGGCGTCGTATTCATACTGAATCGTTCGACTGTCCCCGAGGACGGTTTGTCGATGCTTCAATACTTTTCCAGCGGAGTTGTAAACCCAGTCATGTGAGACTTCCGATTCCGTGGCCGTGGAAAGTAGATTTCCGTACTCATATGTCCATCTCGACTCAACGGAGCCGTCACTCGCCCAACGGCGGACTAATCGGCCCATCAAATCATAAGTGAATTCCAAGAGTCTCCCCTCGGCATCCCAGCGGCGGAGAAGTCTGCCATCAGTGTCATATTGGCTCCGAGTTACATTCCCCAGAGCATCGAAACTTCTGACCTCTCGATCGACGTCCAAGTATAGATAGCTGACTTGCTCCCTAAGGGCTTGAGGTTCACCCGACTCGACGCTGTGTAGGCGGCCCAAACCGTCGTAGCAGCGAACTTCTACAGCTACAGGCGCGTGCCCGTACCTGCCACGTTGACGACGGACAATGTTGTCAAATTCATCGTAGTCGAAAAGTTCATATGTATCATCAGGGAAGGTGAGTTGCTTCACGTGCCCCACCTCATCGTATTCATACTTGATTCCACCGCCATCGTCATCCGAAGAGGGCGACACGCGGACAGGCCGGCCCAACACATCCCGAACAGTGTAACGCTCAAACCCAAGGCTGCTGTGACGCCGAGTCTCTCGTCCAGTTTGATCGTAATCAAAGCCCGTCGTTTGACCCGATTCGGAAATTTCCTCGACTAACCGACCATCGCGGTCATATTGGAATGTGGTTGCGACACCGCAAGGGTCAATAATTGTTGCGCACCGACCGCACTCATCCCATGTCCGAGTCGTCACAGCGCCGCTCGCATCGGTGAGTTGTACTGGCCGACCCACGCAGTCGTAAGTCACACGGCAACGATTGAGCCTGCGATCAACCGGCACTTGCGATTGATTGTCACGAGCTGGAGTCAACACGAGGAAGCTCTCTGTGAGGTTTCCCTCCATGTCATACTCCATAACAACCGCAGAACCATCTGGTTGAATCTCGGAGATCTTGCGCCCCAAGGCGTCATAGCTGAATTGTTTGATGCTCGGTTCGGATGGCCCACCGGAGGATGTCCGTCGAAGGGATGCTTCCTCTATGATGCGCCCCAGAGAGTCCCATTGGTAGCGCACTTCAGATGCAAACGACGCTCCTTTACCTTCGTGTTCGGTCCACTTTCGGTGGGCCGTTAGCTGATGGAATTCGGACTCGTAATCAAATTCTTCAATCTGAACCGGCGTAGAAAGTCGGCCGTCGATGTCTTCAGCCCAGACTCTATGGTGTAAGCAGTTGCCAATGTCATCGTATTTCCATTGCTCAATCGAGCGAAGAGGGACCATGCGCCCGGCCGTCAGATCGCTTGTCCGCCTCAGCGGAAGGCCGCTGCGATCGTCGAATGTAGTATGAATAGTTGACTCGGTCGGAAGAGTCGTTAGCCGCGGCTGGCCAAAAGGCGTGTAGTCGTCAAATCGAGTGGTGTTGCCGGCAGGGTCCCGAATCAGCGGGCGGTTTCCGTCGCCGTCGTACCCACGTGTCAAGTCGGCTGCCTTAAGGGAGAGATAACCAGAGCGATTCCCGAGTGCTCGACGGCCAAATCCCAAATGTGTTTCAAGTATTCGAGTATCCTTGAAATCGACATATTCCGTTGCACGGCCAAGGGGGTCGATTTCGGCTAACAAGTTCCGCCGGTCATCAAATACATATTCGGTAGTCCCCCCACCAGGACTCCGTACTTTTGTCGTGCTCCCCGCCTCATCGAAACAGTAGAGTGTACTGTACCCGCCGGGGTCGGTAACCGCAGTGGTTCGCGCGAAGGGGTTGTATTCAAAGCGCGTCTGATTCCCCAGGGCGTCGGTCTGCAAATGAACTCTCTGCTCAGTGGTATACGAGTTGGTCACAAGGGCCACGGGAGCGACACTTGGATCTAAAGACGTGAAAGCGAACACGCTTCGCATTGCCCGCAGAGCTTTCGTAACCGTCGTCCTTCGCTCGGAAGAAACCTGACCGTTCCAGCCATCATATTCATATCGGCGTGAGCGACCGGCTGGATCGCAAACTTCCTTAAGCTCGCCGTGGTCATTGTAGAAATATCGCCATTGTCGGCCCGAGTGATCGCGCGTCTGGCTGATCAGAAAAGCGCCTGGGGCGTACGTGAACTCCAAACCCCGGTTGCCGACGCCAAGAACCGCGCGCAACCGGCGGAGGTCGTCGTACCGGAATTGTATCCGGCTATCGCGCTGCGGTCCCGGTTGGGCCAATGCCTCTAATCGTCCGGCTACGTCAAACTCGGCAGTAAGGCCACTTACCTGACGCAAATGGAAGTGTCCATCTGGCAGGCGCTCTAGTTTCATCCCCAACGAGCCGGCCGGAGGCGTGAAACCATCCGTCACGGGGTCGCGGAAAAACATCAGCCGAGATCCACGATCATCGGTGAAAGCGACAGAATCATCTTGTTGCGGCTCAAGGCGAATGCCAAAGCTGAATGTCCAGCCCGGACCAAACGGCTGAAGTCGAGCCTCCGGTAACACGTGGTGTTCCTGATTGTTGTAGTGCCTGTTCAGGACAATAGCAAGACGCTGACTGGGAATTGCTACGTCTTGCTCTGAGTAAAAAAATGCCCCGGTGACAACGTTTACAGGATCGCCGGTATAGGCTTGATTGTTCTGGCAGAATGCCGTGACTGCCCCCACAATAGCGTCACCCACCTCTTGGTTGCATTCGCTTCCGCACGCCATATCAAGCACCTTCGGTCAAGGGGCGTAGCCGAATCGTCCCCGTTCCGCCACAGCCGCACGAACTGAATAGCGCACCCTCGCATGTATCGCACGGCCCGATACCCGTGGTGCGGCACCTGTTGCAATTCCATCGGCCGGTGGCGCCGCAGGTCCTGCAATCCTGATAGTCGTCACCGGTCCCTTTGCATTTTGGGCATTGCCCGGCCGAACCCTGTGCGCAGACTCGGCAGGGGACTTGAAAAGTCCCCTGGCCTCCACACTTCTTGCATGGCCGACCGCTATCGGCGTAGGTTCCCCTGCCTTCGCATATTTTGCAGGTGAGAGTAACTGTTCCGGCTCCGTGACAGTTTCCGCAGTTGCCCGTACCCCCGCAGGCCCTGCAGTCGAATCGGCGTTCGCCCGAGCCGCTGCAGTGGCCACATTCAGACTTCCCAGTCCCGCCGCACTGAGAGCACGTCATCTGGCCCCGGCCTTCACAGGCCTCGCAGACTCGATAGTCGGTATCAAAACAGATGCGGCACCTTGCGTTCACGCATTGATCGGTCAGTATCGTGGTATAGATCTTGTCGCCGTCTCCAACCTCCCAGTAGACTGGCATTCCGGCCGCGCGCAGATTCGTTGGTCGGAGATCGCGGAGACCTGAGCTTGGATTCACGATCAGAGCACGAGCTGAATTGCCCGACGGATTGAGAATGCCGACAACTACCGCATAGCACTCCCTGCGGTTGGTGAAGAACTGATCCAGAACGGCGCTGCGGTCTTCGGGAGACCAGAGAGGATAGGGTAGCTTGACGGGGAATGTGTGGCTGACATCTTTGATGACCTGATCCTCAAGGAGGATCACCGGCTCTTCCGGGATTTCGTCTCGAAAGGCAACAACCCTGCCGCTCTGACCGCCGAGGCTGTATCCGTTCTTCCAGGACCGCAACAGCACCGATCGTTCCAACGAGGTGCTTCGAACGAATTTCGCAACTACCCTCTCGACGTCTGGCTTGGCAATTCTTAGGTGGCTGAAGAATGGACGAGAGGAGGAGACGTGCGTGAACACGCACTCTCCCACTTGCAGCCTTCCAGAGCGGTCTAGATCAACGCTAGTAAGACCGGAGGCTGTGACGACGCGGTACCTTTCGCCGGCGCGGGACTCCCATTTGTGTACAATTACTCCGACATTCAGACCTTGGCACTGAAGTGCGATCTCCGGCAAAAGACTCGAAAGGTCCAGGAGTGGTGCGAACGGAAGTGCATACACAGCCTGCGCTTCGTTATTCTCGCCTAGATCATATGCAACGAGGGCCCTTCGGCCCGCATTTCTTAGCAGGTCCGACGCTGTTACGCGAGCTGATCCATCATCTCGATTGATCACGTCGGCCATTTGGTAGGGAATGGCGCGCCATCGTCTCTGGCCTTCCTCCACAACCAGAAAGCCCGTATAGCGAACCCCCGCTAGCGGCTTTCGCATGGGCCTGCTTATTATCGTGCCCACGGACAGCCTTCGATCCGCTCTGATTGTTCCCTGGACTCGTTGTAGCGCGAACTCGAGCGCCGACATCGTCGCCACGCTTTCGGCGGGATTGCCTTTGGTGGCCAGAGTCCACGCATGATCATCGGAGAAACTAGACAGCCCACCGAGCAATCCATGAGACGCTTCGATCGAACGGGCCGTCGTTGTGCAGCCCAGCAATACCGCGAGCGGATATTGTCGGCAGTTCCTGAGGGCCGTGAACCCGAGTCGTTCATTTCTCTGATCGCAGGCAGCAAGATAGCGCAGCAACCATTCGATGCCCTCTAAGCCTCCCTCCTGCGCCAAAGCTACGGCAACATGCAATGGGAATAAGCTGGAACCGGCATCGCCCGGTTGCACGTTGCTCTGTTCTGCCAGAAGTATTTCAAGTTTGCCGCGAATTTGATCGCGCTCCACTGTTCTGTGAAGATGGTGGAGCGCTCCCAACCGAATGAGAGGGTTGCCGCCCGGGTCGAGCGCTCCAGGCGCCAAGAACAGTTCTCGCAAGCTCAGTTTCATGATTCACGCTTCACGAGGGGTCTTAGCTCCTACCCAGCATTTTCCAACCCCACGCTATGGACTGTGTGTTCACGCGTAACGACCAACCGAAGCCGCTTACTCTTCTTCCACACCAGCCACCGGTTTGGTCTGTAATCGACGACAACTACTCTGTAAGTCTGGTTCTGTGAAGCAGACACCGAACACTCCTTTAGCGATTTCAACATGACCCGCGCCGTCTTGCTTAACTCTTGGTCAGCCATCGCCGCGACGGACTGCAACAGCGGAACCGCCGGGCCGATGCGTGCCTCTGGCTCAGTGTGCGCGCATGTATTGCAGACACCATCTCTCCCCGAACAGTGCCGACAATAGCTAATACCGCATAATTTGCAGGCCGCTGACGCGGCACTGCATGCTTTCGTTCCGCACGATACTCGGCCGCAGGACGCGCAAGCCGGCTGGCCAGACTCATGAACCTTGCAAAACGTCGTCACCCTACAGATGTCGCACTTGCGGACATGATCCGCGCACGCAAGCCCCCGGCAAATCACGCAAGGCTGAAGTGCGTCCTTCCGATAGACCCGGGAACCGCACTGTACGCACGAACGGGCATCGTTATTGCAGAGCGGCTCGTCCCGCCAACTTCGTATCACGTGCTTTTGACAAATCGCCTTCTTGCACACGACACAAGCGAGGTGATGGTCGAGGCAAAGAAGTTCGCTTTCGTCCTCAACGCATTGAATCAACTGGGAACGCCCAAACACGCGACCGCAGCAATGCGCCGCGCTCGAGTGCGGGACGCACGCCCAACGCCCGTCGGCGGTATCTCTGGCGTGCCTTCTGCACGTGGGCTTTCCACACTCGGAACAAATGCTGCCATCAACATTCCTCTTGTGCTGCGAGCAGAAGCGCTCACCGCCGATGGAGCAAGTAAGTACGAGTGTTTCAGGAAATTCCCGACCGCACAACTCGCACTGCACGGCGCAGCCAAGGCAAATGACTCGGTCCTCGAAACTGGTTTTCCTACAGCTGGAGCAAAAACCGGAATCGGTCGTGTGGGGTCCGTAGGCACAGGCTGTCTGGTCTGCATAACAAGTAGGCAGGTTACAGTGAGAGCAACCCCTACCGTGTTCTGAACAGTACGAGTCTCCGCATGAATGGCAGCTGATCACCCCAGCGCATCCTGTTTTTCCACAGGTAACGTGTTTCCCCGCGCAGCAAAGACGGAAACGCTCGCGGTTGCCGCACCTCTTGCAGGGTTCGGCCACCAGAAGATCGAGGATGGCGTCATACGAAAATCCTTCAACGAGAAATGTTGAGCGCTTCGCGGCCGCGGTGATCCGGTAGCGGACAACGGGGGCCCACAAGAGAAGAATCGAGATCAGCGTAGCCCGCGAGCGGCACGCGTACTTCCGCTCGAAGTCCTCGATCTCCTTCTTGAGCGTTTCCTTGAGTTTGCGGCGGCCATCCTCATCTCTCTTACTGGTCAGTTCAAGCTCACTCTGACAATGCTGCTCCAGGCGAAGTTTCTCTCTCGCCAGTTGCTCGGCGCCTTGGGCGGCGAGCGCTGTTACCTCCGCGCGTACAAGCAGTTCGATTTCATGCTGGCCCTGTCTCAGGACCTGTCCCAGATCGGTGAGCATGGAAGACTTCTTGACGGCATCAGGTCTGCCGTTGACAAGGGGCAGGCGCGCAAGGTGGGCAATTGCTTCCTTTCGTGCCTGGCCGGACAGGCCATCGAAACAGGTGCGCAAGAGATAATCTTGACGCTCGTCTGTCTCGACAACAACTTTGTAGGTGAGCACGAAGTAGGGGTGGTACCCGCAGTCTGCTTCCATCCTGGAAATCGGGCCATCAATGTCGCCGTGCGGCAAAGCGACGCCTCCCGCGGCATTTATCGGCTGCGAGGGGAAAAAAGCTTCCGAGATGCGCGGATCTTCATCTGCGTGACTTGCGATGTCATTGCGGATGACATCCAGATAAGGATGGGTTGCGTTTATGAGATCCCACCCGGGATGATGGAAAGCCGTCTCGGCATCGAACGTCAAGACCTGATCTTGCCTGCCGCCGAACTGTCCTCTGGCTTCAGGCGAAAGGAGGGTCAAGAGGTACGTCCCGGCAACTCCTCGGCGAATGTCGGTATCCGAGCGCGCACCGAAATACTCGACCACCACTTGCTCAACGGCTAACTGCCGGCTGTCCACCCGTTCTTCCTCCTAGTCCAAGTTCCTATTCTTCCTCTTCTGCCGTCGATGGGTCGAAGGCGGCGGAGCCGTAGATATAGCTGAGGCTCTCTTCTGCAGGTTTCGAGGATCTATTCTCTGCATCATCGATACTTCGCGTCAGATGATCCTCAGCTGAGATTTCCTCGCCTTGATCGGTAATGATCTGACGGTCGAGGTAAAAGTCACGAATCAGGACCTCGATATCCTCCTCAAGGTTCCCCAGGATCTCCTCGACATGCCCAACGATCGCTTCGAACATCTGTATGCGACGATCGCAAATCTCGTAGATCTTCTCTTCGATAGTGCCGAGCAGAACGAGATTGACAATCAAAACATCCTTCTTGCCTCCAATGCGCTGGATGCGTCCAATGCGCTGTTCGAGTTTCATTGGATTCCATGGGAGATCAAGGTTGACCATCAAACTAGCGACCTGAAGGTTAAGGCCCTCGCTTGCCTCGCCCGGACACACCAGAATTCCGCCTGGCGTGTCTTCCAGACGGCGGACGGCGCTTTGGCGGGCGCCGAGGGTAGTCCGGGGATCGTAAAGAAAGCAGCAGGATTTCAGTCGGGTTGCTTGGAGGCGTCGGTAGAAGTAGGTCGCGGTCTCATCAAATTGAGAGAAGGCCAGCGCGCGCTCTCCTGATTGTGAATGTCGCTCCAAGGTTTCGATGGTTGCATCGAGCTTGGGCTTCACGATCGAATCGGGGCATTCCGCGCCGAACTGAGCCAGTCTCTGAAGAAAGCCCTCGCCTAGTACCTGCCGCACTTTTCGGTTCTGCCGAAGGGAGTTTATTTGCTTGGTGAAAGCATCAGGGCTGCTACATAGCCGCTCAGCCAAATCAGCAACAGAGGCCAGCACGGCGGTGTTGCTGACCCTGACGACGGATTCTTTAAGAAAATCTCTGAAACCCTGATAGAAGGAGCTTGCTTCGGGCGACAGCGCGAGTCGCTTTAGGACTGCCTTTCTGCGCGGGAACACATAGTCTGTAACATCTTCGCGCCGGTTCCGGACCATAATCTGATGGAGAAGCCCGCGGAGAGTGCCTACGTTCTTCGCTCGCATCTCGTCATCAGAATCCATGAAATCCCTCTCAAACGAAGCTTCATCAGAGAAGTGCCCTGGCCTGAGAAGTGTCACAATTTTGTAAAGCTCCTTCAGTGACCTGTGCATGGGTGTGGCGGAGAGCATGAGGAAGTACTTTTTCTGAAGCTCCCTGACGGTGCCCAGGATGTCGGCGTTCTCCTCTTCGTTCAGGAAATGAGCCTCATCCAAAATCAGTAGCTCGTAGCGCTGGCGCAGTATCTCTTCTACATGGAAGGGGTGCCGTAGCATCTCATATGTAGTAATAAGGCGGGAACATTCCCAAGCGAGACTGCTGTCGATATCATGCCCGAAAACAAGGGCGATCTCGCCAAATTTTTCGTACAGCTCGCTTTGCCATTGAGCGGCCAGAAGAATTGACGGGCAGATAATCAAAAGTTTGTCAGCCAACCCTCGAAGAAGGAGCTCTTTCAAAAAGATGCCGGCCTCGACGGTCTTACCTAACCCAACCTCATCGGCAAGCAGAGCCCTGCCGCGCATCTGTTTGAGCGCGCGGAGAACTGCGTCTTTTTGATGCTGCATCTTGGCGATCTCCGGCAAATTTGCCAGCGATAGAAGTTCGTCGAACCCAGGATCGGATTCGATCGTATGCAGCGTCTCCATCATTCGGTAGCGCGAAAGGGGTGCGAACCGTTTTTCCCTATAGGTGGAAAGCAAGCTGAGTTCGCCCTCTCCGTCATAGGCGAACTCCGCACCTTCCATTGGGGACTCTGAGCTCCTCGATTCGGTGTGCAGCGCCGACCCGCAGTTCCCGCAAAACCTCGCACTTGGGCGATTGCTGTTGCCGCAGGCGCAGAGCGGTTGCGGTGTCTCGGAATCGGGGCCGACACTCAGAGTGCGGAGGCTATCCACAATGGCATCCATGGTGCAAGAGCCCTTCCCGGCAACCGGCGAGCAACAGCGTTTCGATATCGCTGATAGTACATGACAGATGAGGGCAACATCTGAATCGTCATCGCCCGACGAGGCATGAGCAGGCAGGACGGACAACAGGAAGTTCAGGATTTTGCCGAAGCTGTAGATATCCCCACACGGAAGCGCCCAATGGTCTCCGAACAGCAAAGGATCTTTGAATTCGGCATCGGCGCCGCCATGGTACGCCTCAATGTTTCTTGGATGAAGGGCGTTGAGAAGACCAAAATCGAGCAGCCGGATATTCTGGGAGGAATCGACCCGAATGGTGAGCGGACTCAGCTCCCTATGAATGATGGGGAACGGCCTTTGACGATGCAGAACGACCAAGGCGTCAGCTAGTTGCCGAGCCCACGACAGCATTAGGTGGGCGCTGAGCGGAACGGTTGATGACGGCGCCCCGCTGACGGAGGTTACATATTCCAGCAAGCTGACGCTATCGGGACAATCGAGAACCATCGTGAAGCGGTCGTTGTCAACAGAGTGCCTCAACAAGCGCGGAAGACGATCATGCGATATCTGCTTAAGTGCCTCGCATTCTTGACTAAATGGCTGGCTCAACAGCGCGATTGCGGCGGGTCTAACGCTGAAAGCGCGACGGAAGACACGTTGCCCGCCCTCGGCTGTCGCCGCGGGGTTTGGGGCGTCGTCGCTTCCGAAAGGGCGCATGAAGAAGGCCCAATCGTATCACAAGGCACAATTGAGGTTGATCTCCAGTACGGGCCCTACATTGCGGCAGATTGGAAGTGGTCGGCGCTGGCGCCAGGCGGTCGCTGCGCCTACTCGGTAGCGGGCACTGTCGAAGTTAGCCGCCAGTGCCCTCACCATCGGACCGACGCACCCATCCTGCGAACGTTCGTCGAATAAACAGCCCGGCATCGGTGAATCTATACCTGACAAACGCGGACCGGCGGTCGGCTCGCGACTGGGGATGGTCCGCGTAGCCACCAAGGCAACAGGCGTGGCGAAAGCCTCGAATAAAGCGGCATCCGACGCCGCGATTCTTCGCCATGAACCAACGTTCCATGTTCGCCTCCAGTTCATCAAACTGCATCGGCAGTTGCTCGAGTGGCAGGACCTTTTCCGGTTCTCGTGCGCGGAAACTTTCGAACTTCCGGCGGCGTTTCGAACCCGCTTCGCAGCTCTTTCAGCTCCATCGCTTGCGGCGCCTCCAGCCAGATCCTGGCGGCCAGGTCCGCGGCGGTGGACTCCACGGCCACTTCAATGAAGTTCCGGCGTGCGCGTCGAGCAACTGGTCGAAGTCCTCGTTCGTACCGAGATCCCCGACAATGTGGAGGCCTTCTATGACGCTGGCGTCCATCCACTCGTCGGGCACGGCAAGGATGCCGAAGAGCACGCCTTATGCGTGCCGGCCAGTGGTGGGTGTGAGGTTATTTGCGGCGCAACGGTTGCCTTGGCTGAATACGTTGAGCGCAATATATCGTATTCGCCCGTGGTCTGGGCGAAGTCGAGCATTTGCTGCGGCGCCGTCGGGCCGTTCTGGAGCGTTCAAGAGTTCCGCGTCTCAGTTGGAACCGGATTGGACGAGGGGTGTCATTCCTTTTTCTTGTCGGTGTTCGAGAAGCGTTTGGGGAAAAAGATTCCTTTGGCGTGGGTTGTGGTCCTGGTCGGCGCACCCCTGCCTGGGTTGATTTGGAAGCGGCTCCCTACCGTGCGCTTGATGGCCTAAGTCCCCCAAAAGCCCTTCGCCCGTCTCAGAACCACGATAAAACCCCTCGTCTTGATTCCAAATCCTGGGTTGACCCGAGGCTTGGGGAGGATTAAGATCGGGCAATGACCATTTGAGGGGGGATTGAGATCGGGCAATGACCATTTGAAAGCAGTGGAGAGAAGTATGTCAGTTGGCGTCGGGCACGTCACGAGTGGCATGTGCTCTCTGGCAGCGCAAGCGCGAGTGGTTCGCTTGTGCCTATGAAAGGAAGTTCCCCCTTACGGTGGCGTCGAAAAAGCAAATTCCTATCAGTAAAGGAAATCGACACGATGGCAAACCTGAAACTACACGTTCATAGTGCTGAGCCTCTTACGCCGAATCAGATAAGAATCGCTACCGAATCTTCTGAGCAAAGCGCCGCTAATATCGAGGAGTGCGCTACTAAGTATAGATACGATACTTGGCGTGTAAGAGTGATGGACGCGCAGCGAGCATCGGTCAATTTTGTTAATTCGGTTGGTAAGACTGCTTCCCAGATGGAAGCAGCAACGTTACTCCATCAAGCAAATGGATATTCTTTTTCTACGGCGCATAATGCCCCTTTAGGCGACAAAACTGCAAAAATCGTCACTCCCTACTCCGTGTCTGTTGAAGGAGATAAAGACGCCCCTTTGAGAAAACAGACTGCGCAACTTTTCTACGAGGGCGAACCTATCCGTGTGTTTGAGAGCTTTAGGCTCTACGACATCATGTCGGCTGTTTCCCCATGGTACCTTGAAAGAAGGGAATATGATGGCACACCCCTTCCTGAAAAAGTATTCGTCAATCCCGTCCTTGGTTGTGCTCTTCGTTGCAAGTCTTGTTCGCGGCTTCTGTTTTTGAATAAACCCACTGATTATGTGGATAATCTTGAAAGAATTACCAGCGAAATATGTGAAAAAATTCAACACAAAGATGAGTTAAAGGTGGTAAACATCTCTACAGGGACGTTACCGACTCCAGAGGAAGACTTTGTACTTTTTGTGGCAATCATCGATTCTTTTCGGCGAAAGGAATTCAACAGTGCGAGATTCAGTATTCAAACCTCTACAGTGTTTGACGATTCTCAATTGTTAAAGCTTAGATCCCTTGGGGTTGATAGGTTTTCAGTCACCATGGATGGCACTTCAGACGAAGTGCTAAACCGCATGTATGGCAAGGGACCCAGAACTATCGATGGTTATTCGAAAATGATCAGGAAGTTAGAGGACGTGTTCCCAAAGGTCGGGATTCACATCATTCTGGGTCATGATTCGAGCGACACAATAAAGAGGACCTCGGAGCGATTAGCCGACCACGGAAAAGCAGCTGTTCATCATTATATACCCAGAATTTTTATTCCGAGTCATTACGCCTTACTGCACACTGAGGCAACAAAGACAGGGCTCGCATACTATGTTGGGTTGAAGCGATTCATTGATGATTTGAATGATGCCCGCATGTCAAAATGGGAGTTGCTAAATCCTTTCTATGGTTTGCAGCCAAATGAATTTGGTAATCAAGTCGTAAGACCTCTCGGATGAAATAGGTGCTCGAGAAAACTCGGATCTACTGCGGAGCGTCGAGAAGGCAAAGTCCAATCAGTTGGCCATGAAGAAATTCATCAACGATCCCAAGACTCTGGTGAAGGAATTGCTTGATGGTTTTGCCATCGCGCACGGGGACCTCGTCACGGTGAAACCAGACAAGATCGTCTGTCGTATTCAGCCCAAGCCAGCGAACAAGGTAGCGCTGGTCACGCTGGGCGGCGCCGGCCACGAACCGGCGCTGAGCGGCTTCGTTGGCGAAGGAATGTTGGATTACAGCGTCGTGGGTGACATCTTCGCCGCGCCCGGACCGCCGAGGGTCGTCGAGGCTTTACGCCTGGCTCAGCGCGAGGCAGGCATCCTCTTCGTCGTCCTCAACCATGCCGGCGACGTGCTGAGCGCCACCATGGCGATGGAAATGGCTGACCAGGAAGGCATCCGATACAAGCTCCTTCTCACGCACGAAGACATCGCCCCAGGCGCGAATGCGCCCGCCGAAGACCGGCGTGGCCTCGTAGGCTGCATTCCCCTTTACAAGATTGCCGGGGCAGCTGCGGAAGCAGGCCGCAGCCTCGAAGAAGTCCACGCCCTCGCCCAGCGTTTCAACGACAACATGGCGACGCTGGCGGTGGCGATGAAAAGCGCCACGCACCCGGCGACCGGCCAGACCATCTTTGAACTGGCGGACGACGAAATGGAAGTCGGCATGGGCCAGCGCGGTGAAGCCGGCACGGGGCCCTCCAAGATACTCAGCGCCGAGCAGACCGCTGAGCTGATGATCTCCCGTCTCGTCGGCGCGGTGAATGCCAAGGCCGGCGACCGCCTGATGCTGCTCGTCAACGGCACCGGCGCCACTACCCTGATGGAGCTCTACATCGTGCTGCGCGGCTGCAAGAAGTACCTGGACGCTCAGGGCATCTCCCTCGCCGTGGCGCGTTGCGGCGAGTGGCTTACCGTCCAAGAAATGGCCGGCTTCCAGATGTTCGTTGCCAGGATGGATGATGAGTTGCTGCAATACTGGAAAGCCCCGTGCCACACTCCGGCGCTGACAATGAAATGAGCCAGTCGAAGCCTGGGCCGGGACTGTCAATTCGTGGCTGGTGGACTTCTAACCCCAGCCCGGTTCCCCACTCCTGCACTCAGCGCAATGGTAACCAATGATTGTAACCATCGGCTATTCGGAGATATGCCAAATGCTGCTCGCGGCCGCGGGCAGGATTCGCAGCCGCCACGAAATGCTCTCGCGCTTGGACAGCGCCGTGGGCGACGGTGACCACGGCATCAGCATGCTGCGCGCGATGGAAGCCGTAGAGACGACTGTCAACCGAAACTCCGGCACCGACCTCAAGGCTTTGTTCTCCACGGTGGCCTGGGCCGTAATGTCCGTCGACGCCGGTTCTACCGGTCCATTGCTCGGCACCTTCTTCAAGGGGCTGAGCGAGGGCGCGACCGGCCGGAACCAGTTCGATGGCGTCGGATTGGCGGCTCTGGTCGAAGCCGGCACCACGAAACTGCAAAGGCTAAGCCGCGCCCAGATTGGCGACAAGACCATGATGGACGCCTTCCTGCCCGCACTAGCGGCCCTGAAAGGCGCCGATCCTGATCAGGGCATCAAGACCACCTTGCAGCAGGCCGCCGCCGCGGCCGTTCAAGGCGCTGAAGCCACCAAGGCCATGCGGGCCAAATTCGGCCGAGCCCGTAACCTAGGGGAACGTTCCCTGGGCGCGGTAGATCCAGGCGCCATGTCGGTCGCCCTGCTCTTCGAGGGCTTCTACGAGGCGCTGCCTGGCGCGGAGTGAAGCACTTCCCGTTCACAGTTCGTTTCGGCGCCAGATCTTCGACCGACCGACCAGCCTTTGTGCGTATGAATGATTTCGCTGTTCCGCCGAATGTTGGCGGAGGGACGCTGTATAGGCCCAACAGTATAGCTGTCCACGCCGTCGGCGATGTCTGGGATTGCGCCGCGAGCGCGTCCTTTCCGAGTGAATACGACGGAATTGACGTGGTACCCGGTCGATCGTCGGCTGGCCTGAGGATCTGAGACGGGGCACCAATCTCCAGCCCGATTGAGCGTGGCCCAGGCTCCGACCGGATGACCGGCTACTCGTACGAGGTTCGCCGGCCGTATTCTACTCCCGATCTTCGTACGTGTAGCCGACCAACTGCTGGTACGCGCGTCAACCCGAATGATGTCCGGTCGACAGTGCCCAAAAGCGCTAGCAGCGCGGATGGTAAATGTTTACAATCGAGGGGACCGGAACCTGCCGCAAGATCTCCCGGTAAGAGGTATTGATGGTCGACAATATTGAAGCGCTAATCGACGCAGCGACAACGGCCGGGCAAGCTGCGATACGGTGGCGCGAGGCACAGCCGGCGGACCGCAAAGATGTCCCCACGACAACCAATCCAGACGGGAGTAGCGTAACCGAAGCGGATCGAATTGCGCAGCACGAAATCCAACGGATGCTGGTGCCATTGGATCGAGACGCTGTGTTTCTTGGTGAAGAAGGCGAGTGCAGCAAAGCAAATCTAGACGCTTTTCCGCTCGACACACGCGTCTTCGTCGTGGACCCAATCGACGGTACGAACTCCTTTCTTGACAGAAAGCCCAACTGGTCTGTTTCGATTGCCTATGCAAAGATTGTGGCGGATGAAAATCTTGGGAAGATCCTGCAAACATGCATGGCTGTCGTATCTGCGCCAGCCAAGGGCAGACTCTACTACGCCGATAAAAGCGGTGCCACGTTGAAGACGGGCCGCAAACGAGAATCACTGTACGTGCTACCCGACACGACTGGTTTGCCGACGATGACATTCTATTGCAAAAAGATTTCAGATACGGACGAAACAGAACCCCGTCGGTTAGCGATGAAACGGGCATCGGAAGACACCAGCGCATACATTCAGGATGGCGAGAAAGGATCGCCCGCGCTGTCTCTTGCCGCAGCGTCGACTCGCCCTAACAATATTGTCGTCACACGCGAGGACGATCCGTTTCAGCCAATTACAGGCGGTGTGCTCGCTCCGTGGGACTCACTGGCGGGGCGGTTTATCTATGAAACAGCTGGAGGCACGTATCCCTCGAATGCGGATCGGCACAGGAATATGAGGATATTAGGAAACCTGATCATATCCATCATGGCGCCGTCCCAGCGCCTTGCAGACAACGCTGCCGGGGCCTTAATGAGAGCTGCGAGAACGTAGCAGGAAGCTAATCCCCGGCAACTGGATAGGATTTGCGCATAGCAACTCGGCTCGTGCATCAGTGGCAACTGTCGAAGCAGGCGCGGTCGAAGAGGCACTGATCCGGCCGGCGCTCGGCATGGGGGAAGATGTCCGACTGACCGAAGAAAGCATTTCGGGCGCTGCTCTCTGGGCCGAACAGCGATATATCCACCTCTGCGCGTTTACTACGAATGGAACCAGCGGCCCCGGCGGATTCCGTACGTCCATAAGCCGCCCGGCCCGCAGACGGGCGCGATCATGACCGGGGCCGAACACTGGGTTCGACATCCCCGAAGCCATCAGTTACCATCGGGCTTCTACCTGCCTGGGTTACGATGAGCCAGTTGGAACGGATCTATAAACTCGATCGCCTTTTGCGGCGGAAGTCGCCGCCCACGAAGCGCGAGATCCTGGCAGAATTCGAAATCTCCCCTGCCCAGTTCAAGCGTGACCTTGATTTCATGCGGGAAAGGCTAGAGGCTACTATCACGTTCGATTCCGCAACGGGCGGCTACCGTTACTCCTCCGGCGACTTCAATCTGCCGGGCTTGTGGTTTTCCGAACCCGAAGTGTACTCGATGTTGCTCATGTACGCGCTTCTCGATCAACTGCAACCTGGGGTGGTGCGGGAGCAGCTCGAGCCCTTCGAAGCCAAACTGCGGGCGCTCCTGGGTAAGTCACGGCGGGGGACGGACAGTATTCTGGAACGAATGCGGGTCACAACTTCGCCGCAGCGTCCCACGAATCCGAAGCACTTTCAGTCGATTTGCGACGGCACGCTTCGGAGGAAGCGGTTGCGAATGCACTACTACGCCCGCTCCCGTGACGTTCAGACGGATCGTGTAGTATCCCCTCAGCGGGTCGTCTACTACCGGGGGAACTGGTACCTGGATGCCTGGTGCCACGACAAGCAGGCCGGGCGGCGGTTCGCCATCGACGCCGTGCGGGAAGTGGCGGTGCTCGACGAGCCGGCGCTGGAGTGGGAGCCGGCCGACGGTGCCGGGGAGCAGGGCTACGGGATCTTCGCCGGGCCTGCCGAGAATACGGCAACGCTCGTGTTTGATCCGGAGGCAGCACGCTGGGTCGGCGAGGAGGAGTGGCATCGTCACCAGGTCGTTAAATCCCTCCCGGGCGGCGGAATTCAGCTGGAAGTCCCTTACAGCAAGCCCCAGGAAATCATGATGGACATTTTGAGGCATGGCCAACACGTCGAGGTAATCCGGCCCGCCTCGCTCCGCAGCGCTGTCGCGGATGCGCTTCGGCAGGCAGCAGAAAAGTATGCTCCTGCGAAGCGCTCGGTGTCGTCCGCCAAGGCGACCACCGGTCTCCGAACGGTGCGCGCCCGCTAACACGCCCCCGTCCGGAATTATTTCTGCAAATATCCAGTGCCTGGCTCCTTCGGTGAGCCACCCTGGGCTGGAAACTTGCTAGTGGAGATCACGAAATGAAGTTCTTGCACACGGCAGACTGGCAGGTGGGCATGCGCGCCACTCAACTGGGGGAGAAAGGCGAAAGGGTTCGGCACGCCCGGTTGGAGTCGGCACGGCGCGTCATTGAGGAGGCCCGCCGCGAGAAGGTGGATTTTGTGGTGGTGGCTGGCGACACCTTCGAGAACAACGGGGTGGACCGACTTAAGGTAAGAGAGGTTGCCAAGATTCTGGGTGCCGCAGGCTGCCCCGTCTACCTGATTCCCGGCAACCACGATGCTCTGACGCCGGGTTCCGTCTGGGAAGACGCGGCCTGGGGTGAATTCCCAAACCTGCATGTCCTCGAAAAGCAGGAGCCGGTTGAAGTAGCCGGCGCGATCCTGTTCCCGTGCCCGGTGTTCTCCGGCGATTCCAAGGAAGACCCCACCGCCTGGATCCAGGCCAATCCGGGCAAGATCGCAATCGGTATTGCTCATGGAAGTGTGGAAAACGCCGGGTACGAGCAGGTCATGCCGATCGCCCGGCACGCGGCTGGGCTCCACGGGTTGGACTATCTGGCTCTAGGCCACTTCCACTCCAAGACGCTCTATGCCGATGATGACGGTGCGTTCCGCATGGCGTACTCGGGAACACATGAGGCAACGGGGTTCACGGAACACGCCAGCGGCAACGTGTTGGTGGTCGAGATTCCAAACCGCGGCGCCGCGCCGCAAATTCAAACCGTGCGGACGGGCAGCCTGGAGTGGTTGTCGTATCACCGCAAGATCGAGCAGCCTGGCGAGATCGGAAAACTGGCGACCGAGTTGGATACACTGCCGGCGCCGGAGCGCACCCTCGTGGAGTGTGTTCTGGAAGGAACGCTCTTTGGCCACGATCATGAGGCGTTGGGCAAGGTGATGGAGATCATTGAGGGACGGTTCCTGTTCGGGCGCGCGGAGATGGATCGCC
>Ga0182027_10003164_pt1 | contig 26310 bp, 24 predicted proteins | sample 712E1DmetaG_FD_121300 | JGI IMG/M metagenome (GOLD analysis project Ga0182027, IMG submission 121300) | Permafrost microbial communities from Stordalen Mire, Sweden - 712E1D metaG (Illumina Assembly) | ecosystem: Environmental > Terrestrial > Soil > Wetlands > Permafrost | place: Sweden...
CCTCCTTGGGCCACATGAGCTTGGATTTGATATTGATCAAACTGATCCCCGATTTGCAACATCTTATCGTTAATTATAGCATAACTGCTCATAACGCCGTCTTCCTTAAATTTTCAAACCAGTTATTCTTCTTTCCTGCTTGATGCTCGTCAATGCTTGAGGCGGGGATCATTTTGTTCACGTGAATTCCAACGACCGAAGCATTGTCATCTGTATCATTCTGTATGGCTAAATCAACCAGCTCCCGGCTGACGCTCTCCATCGAGGACGAATCGGAAGCAATGCGGGCGAAATCCTCATCCTGGACAACTGACCAAACCCCATCCGAGCACAATACCAAGCGGTCGCCCTCCTGCAATCGGTGTTCGGTAATATCCGGCTGGACAAAAAGACTGATGCCAATCGCCTTGGTCAGGACAGAACGCTGGGCATGGGTGCGCAATTTATCGGGCGAAAGCAGTTTGCTGCGCACCATATCGCCAACAGTGGTATGGTCGGCGGATAAACAGGTTGCGCGTTTATCTCGAATCAAATAAGCACGGCTATCACCAACGTGAGTGAGATAAAGTGTATTTCCAAAAATGTAAACTGCAGTGAGAGTAGTGCCCATGCGCCCGGCGCCAAGCTGCTGTGCTTTTTGGTAGACTTGCAGGTTTGCCAGCTCGACTCCACGGCGTAAGGCTTTCGGAATGGAGCTATTCCCAAACTGGGAAACAAGAACGCTGGAGAGAGTTTCCAAAGCCAGCAAACTGGCAACTCCGCCATGGGAATAGCCGCCCATTCCATCTGCAACCGCAAATAGCAGGCCGGGACCAACAGGGCTTTCAATATCCGGCAGGTGAATAGAATCCTGATTGTCATCGCGCACCGGGCCAATGACGCTCAAGCCGCCACTTTCAATTTCCGGAATGTACTTTCTCAAAGATGATGCACTCCCATACTAGCGCGTCAGATTACAAAAACACTGGGTAGATTCATGGTTGATTTATACCTACAAAAAACAGGACGCCACGAACTGCACAACTTCCGAAGATTTCTCCGCAAAATTGTGCAGCCCGTGGAAATACAGGCTCATTTATCGAGACCCAACTAAGATTCTTTGGCAGTCATCTCATGCGCGGCTGGAACGATTTTCTTTCCCTTTTGTGCGCTGGTGATCATCAAATACAGCACGCTAACCACGAGCCAGACGCCTGAAATACCCAAAGCAAGGTACGTCTCCTGCGTTGTCGTACCACCCGTGATAATCCCCACGATGAAGATGGTCAGCACCAGAATGATGTTGCCAATCAATCCCAGTATCGGCAGGAGCGCGTGTTTGAAGAAACTGAAATCAACTTTGCCGGCGAAGGCCACAACTGTCAGCGCACAAATTAAACCGTAGAGTATGAAAGTTCCCAGATTGGATGCCAGAGTAATGCCAGTCAGGGCTACCACTCCGCCCACCACACCGATCGTTCCGATCACGCCCGAAATGATAATCATGACCACGACGCCCATAAACGGCGTAGCATATTCATCATGCAACAGGCCCATAATGTCGGGCATTTCGGCATCCTGCGCCATGGCAAAGCTAATACGCACGCCAGTGTTCATTGCCGCCAAAGTGGTCCCGACGATGGCAATAGCCACAGTCGCGGCGATCACAAGCATGAAGGCGAAACCGTTCCCATTCAGGAAAGCATTACCAATCTGGATGGCCATATCGCCAATTGGGGCGCCGGAAGCGGCGGCGGCGGCGATACCTTTCAAGGTGCCATCCGCGGAGACCAGTTTGTCGCTCAAAGCATAGTTGGCAGCGAAATACTCAAAGAGGTAAGCGAATAAGCCCTGAATAACGAGAGCCAAAATCACAGCACGCGGGACATCCTTTTTCGGGTTCTTGGCTTCAGCGGCGAAGGCAGTGGAGGATTCGAAACCGACCAAGATCAGGATCGCTATAGTGGACTGAAAGAGCAGACCGGCCAGGTTGTGCGGCAGGATGATAGAAGTAGCTGCAGGGTGATACCAACTGGCGGCCGAAACGCCTAATGGATTCTTGACACGGAACATGATAGCCATGATCGAGAAGGTAATCAGCGAAACCAGCTGGATGATATTGATGACGATGGAAGCGGTGGTTGAGCCAGTGACACCGCGGATGGCAATGTAGCCGACCAGGATGGCAAATGCCCAAGCAATAATGATTTGCTGCCAAATGGGCATAGAGTAACCGAAGACACCGGCAATATACGTCACCAAGACGGCAAAGAAAGCCACCATGACGCCGGGATAAACCCAATAGAATAAATGCGCCGCCCAACCCGTGATAAATTTGGAGATGCGCGCCCAGCGCCGATGGGAGGGTTCTTCTCGATCAAGAAAAGCTTTCTCGGCAAAGTAATAGGAACTGCCAGTGCCGGCTTCTGGATACTTGCCGGCCAATTCAGCATAGGCGAAAGCCGTCAGGAAAGCCACAATCAGAGCGGCCACAATGCCCGTCCACATATCCTTAGCTGTACTATTGCCAGCGATATCGGTGTTAGCCGCCTGCAATTGGTACGTCATCCACAAGAACGCGCCGGGTGCGATCAGAGCCATCGCGTTGACAGTGACACCGGTCAGGCCTAGTGTCTTTTTCATAGTGGGTGTTTTCGTTTCAGTAGCCATTTATTTTTTCTTCCTTTCTGGTATCAGGGTCATGATCAAATATTTAGTTCTAATTTTATGGAAACAAACGGATATTCCTATTACCCTGATGGAGTATTTTACAAACAAAGACTCTTTCCAAACAAATAAAACGGACAATTTCCTTACCCAAATGGATTATTCGGCCTGTAGCTGAAATACCCACTACAATCAGCATCGAAGGTGTAAAATATTTTGCAAAGAAAATCTAACTCGTTCACAAAAGGATTTACTCATGCCATCTTCTCTTCCCCTCCGCTATGGAACCAACCCTCAGCAGGCTCCGGCCCGCGTTTTTATGAAATCCGAGTCGGAATTGCCAATCGCAGTATTGAATGGTTCACCCGGCTACATCAACCTGCTTGACGCATTGAACTCCTGGCAACTTGTCCGCGAACTGAAAGCCGCCATCAACCTGCCCGCTGCAGCATCATTCAAACATGTCAGCCCATCGGGAGCCGCAGTTGCGGCGCCGCTATCGGATGTGCTCAAGAAAATTTATTTTGTGGATGATCTCGAACTCTCGCCGCTGGCCACTGCATACGCCCGCGCCCGCGGCGTGGATCGCATGTCTTCCTTTGGTGATTGGATTGCGCTCTCGGATACGGTCGATGCAGCCACCGCTAAACTCATCAGCCGTGAAGTATCTGACGGCATCATCGCACCCGCTTACGATCTGGAAGCGCTCAAGATTCTCAAAAATAAGAAACAGGGTAAATATGCCGTCATCCAGATTGACCCTACCTATGAGCCGCCCGCCCTCGAAACACGCGATATCTTTGGCGTCACTTTCGAACAACACCGTCATGATCGTCTCGTTACCCGCGCGGACCTTGCCAATATTGTCACCAAAAATAAGAATTTACCTGAAAGCGCTGTCCGTAACATGATGATCGCTTGGATCACGCTCAAGTACACGCAGTCCAATTCAGTGTGTTATGCAGTGGACGGACAAGTGATCGGCGTGGGAGCAGGCCAGCAATCGCGTGTTCATTGCGCCCGTCTTGCAGGTTCCAAAGCGGATTTATGGCGACTGCGCCAACATCCATCTGTTTTGAGTCTGCCTTTCAAACCCGATATTAAACGTCCCGACCGCGATAATGCCATTGACCAATTCCTGCAGCCTGATATTACGGAAGCGGAAAAATCCAACTGGGATAAAGTCTTTTTAGAATCGCCGCGCCAACTCACAGTCGAGGAAAGACGCGCCTGGCTGGACGGTATGTCCGACATTGTGCTCGGGTCGGATGCGTTCTTTCCATTCCGCGATTCGATTGATCGCGCTGCCAAAAGCGGTGTGAAATATGTTCTTCAGCCCGGCGGATCCAATCGCGATGAAGATGTCATCGCCACTTGTGATGAATATGGCATGACCATGGTTTTCTCAGGCGTACGTTTGTTTCACCACTAGACTATCACAAATTTCAATAAAGGAATTCCTATGCCCACAGCCATTCTCTCTGTCTACAACAAAACTGGTCTCGTTGATTTTGCCAACGCTCTCGCCGCGCTTGGTTGGACTTTGCTCGCATCAGGCGGCACCGCCAAACTTTTGCGCGAGAATCAGATCAACGTCACTGAAGTCGCCGATTACACCCGCTCGCCTGAAATTCTTGGCGGCCGCGTCAAGACATTGCATCCCGCCATTCACGGCGGCCTGCTGGCGCGCCCCACTGAAGCCGATCACAACGAACTGCTTGCCCTCGGTTGGGATTACATTGACCTTGTAGTTGTAAACTTGTATCCATTTGAAGAGACAATTGCCAAGCCAAATGCCGCCTATGCCGATGCTATCGAGAACATCGACATCGGCGGCGTAACGCTCATTCGCGCCGCGGCCAAGAATCACGAACGCGTTACTCTTGTTTGCGATCCCGCTGATTATGCCGAGGTAATATCCATGATTCAGCGCGGCGAAGTCTCGTTTAACATTAGAAAAAAACTGGCGGTCAAAGGTTTCAAGTCCACTGCAAGCTATGACACGCTCATCTCGAAATATTTGGACAGAGCTAGTAACCCATCCACTCAGCAGTGAGGCATTATTTCATCACCTTCTGCAATCTGGCATAGGCATCATCCCAGCCTGCATTTGCATTTGGTGTATATATCTCAGGAGTAAAGGATGCACGAACAACAGCACGCGCCTCCGATAACGAGCCCAGATGACCCAGAGCGATCGCCTGCATAAGCAGGTTACCAATAGCGGTAGCCTCTACTGGTCCAGCAATGACCTTGCGCCGGGTACAATCCGCCGTGAACTGGTTGAGCAGACGGTTCTTCGTCCCTCCGCCGATGATATGAATCGGATCGTGATGTTTGCCGCTTAGTTCATCCAACCGCTCAAGCACCCACCGATATTTCAGAGCGATACTTTCGAGCGCTACGCGTACAACCTCGCCCTTGGTTTGCGGCGTGGGTTGATTTGAATCCATACAATACTTTCGAATACGCTCCGGCATGTCACCGGGATGAAGGAAAATACTATCATCGGGATCAATGACTGCAAGGAAGGGCCTGGATTCAGAGGCAAGCTGAGTAATATCATCATAGGTCATGTCTTCGCCCTGATGCCGCCAGGCACGACGGCATTCCTGCACCAGCCACAGACCTGTAAGGTTCATCGAAAATTGCCATGTGCCAAATGCTCCGCCCTCGTTAGTGAAGTTGTATGCTAGTGCTTGATTATTGACTATCGGTTGGCGGACTTCTGTGCCCATAATGGACCACGTTCCAGAACTAATCCAGGCGAAATCCTGATTCTCAGCTGGAACCGCGACAACAGCCGAGCCTGTATCGTGACAAGCTGGAACGACGATTTGAACTCCCCCCGCGCCTGTCTCTTCCACAACACTCGGAAGCAAAGTTCCAATCACAGTTCCCGGTTCGATGACAGGATGAAAAAGGTGAAGCGGTATGTTGAAAGCCTCAAGCACAGGCCATGCCCAATCCCGTTTCCGCGGATCAAAACACTGAGTCGTGGTCGCGTCAGTAAATTCGTTTGCGATTTGACCACTTAACCAGTAATTAAATAAGTCAGGGATCATGACCATCGACTGTGCCGCATCTAACAAGGGAGATTTTTGTACGGACATCGAAAGTAATTGATACAGCGTATTGATTTGCATAAACTGGATGCCGGTATTGGCAAAGACGTCGGCGCGCGGCATATGGCGGAATGCTTCGTCAAGCATTCCATCAGTGCGTGCATCGCGGTAATGAAAAGGATTGGTTAGTAAGCCGCCATTGCGGTCCAGCAGTGCAAAATCTACGCCCCAGGTATCGAGACCAATTCCATTGAGTCTCGCCCTGCTTTTCACTGCCGCTGCAATACCGGCTTTGATTTCACTCCATAAACGCAATACATCCCAATGAAGACCGTCAGCCAGCCGTACAGGCCCATTAATAAAGCGATGGACTTCCTGTAATGTGAGTTGACCGCCGTCCAGGGTACCGACAATGGCGCGGCCGCTTTCGGCCCCGATGTCAATCGCAAGATAATCAAACATTCGAGACATATACAGTCCTAAGTCAATCCGAAAAACGTTTCTAATTCCATAAAACCTTCATCAGGTCGAGCGCCAATTTATTGATTTTTATTGGCAACAACAAATACATATTACATTTTTTGATGTTCTTTTGTCAAGTGTATATTGCGGTGCATACTTTTTGATTTGACGATGCTTATAAACTGAATCCAGATTTATATCTGTTTTGCATTAGTGTAATCCGCTCGAACAAAGAAATTGTGTACAATCAGGATAATGCAAAAAGTAAAGATCGATCTTAAAGCCGTCATCATTTTTGTTCTGGCTTTGGCTGTCCGCCTATTAGGCATCGCAACGCGTCCGATTTGGTATGACGAGGCCTTTTCCATTCTCTTCTCGGAAAAGGGAATCTCGCCCATGCTTTATGGAACGTTGGCCGCGACCGGTTCCGGTACCGCCGACATCCATCCAATTAGTTATTACACGCTGCTTTGGCTATGGATGAAAGTCTTCGGCGAATCGCTTATCTCCGTAAGAATACTTTCAATCATTACCGGAATGGGTGTGGTCTGCCTGATATATTTAATTGGCCGCGAACTCTTCGGAGAAACAACCGCACAATTCGCCATGCTTTTCACTGCGCTGGCTCCATTTCAGATTCACTACGCCCAGGAAATACGAATGTATGCTTTCATGGCGATGTGGCTGTTGCTTGCCACGTATGCCTACATCCGAGGTTCAAAGACCGGCAAACTCCGCTGGTGGATTTTATTTGCCATCGCGGCCGCGCTGGCTCAATACGCACACAACCTCGCGGCTTTTTATTTAATTCCCCTCGCAATCACGCCGATTCTCCAGCGGGACTGGAAATCCCTAAAAGCGGTCTTGCTGGCCGGGCTTGGAGCCGTTGTCTTGTATATTCCCTGGCTGATCGAGATCCCCGGTCAATTTGCAAAAGTCGAGCAATCTTATTGGGTCGCGCGTCCCGATCTTTCCCGTTTATTTACGCTCCTTCTCGTATTTACCACCAACTTGCCTTTACCCAACAACTGGTTGCCGATTGCTTTATTGATCGCGTTGATGTTGGTGGTCGTTGGGATTCTGCAAACGGTCCGAATGATTCGAAAAGACAGTTCGGGAGAAGGATTATGGACTTTCTATTTATCGTTCGCGCCGCCACTTCTGTTATTTCTTTTTTCGCAATGGGAGCCGGTCTACATCGAGCGGGCGCTCGTTCCCTCTGGGGCGGTTTTCATGTTATGGATTGCGTGGGTGTTAACTCATACAAAATTGCCTCGCCCCATTCAAGGCTTGGCTTTCATCCTTCTTGCGGTTGCATCCATCATGGGCATTTACGAACACGTTGTCTACAAAGATTTTCCTTATGGGCCGTTTCAGGCTTTGGATGCTTCCCTGCAATCACGAATCCAATCCGGCGACCTAATCGTACATTCGAACAAATTGTCGCTGCTTCCCGCCATCTATTTTGATCGGTCGCTTCCGCAGGTTTATATCGCAGACGCGCCGGGAAGCCCGGAAGATACGTTGGCGCCGGCCACACAAGAAGTCCTAGGCGTGAGCGCAAAGCCGAATATTCAGACCGCTGTCGGGAATGCGTCACGAGTCTGGTATATCATTTATCAAAGTTCAATCGAAGAATACCAGTCCAGCGGATACGCAATGCATCCGGACCTTGAGTATTTAAATTCTCATTACAATTTGGAAACAAAAGAAGTTTGGGATGGGCTGGATGTATATCTTTTCGTGAGGAAGCAGTGAACTGGAAAGACAGGAAAGATCTGCTGTGGATTTCGATGATTTCCGCGTTGATCCTCATTTGGAGTTCGCTTCCAACCTGGGCCGGACAATTGGCCCAGACCAACGATCTGCATTTTAGAGGCATCTACTTCGATCCGCAGGATTATTCCGTGGACAGTGCGATGATGCAATCCGGGATGCAGGGCGATTGGGCATATGAGTTTCGATTTACAACAGAGCTTCCCCATCCGGCTTACGTGCGGATGTTCTACATCACGCTCGGTCACATCAGCAAATGGATTCATCTCTCACCCGAACAGACCTATGAACTGGCGCGCTGGATATTTGGTTTCTCTGCTCTGTTTGCAATCTACGATCTATTTCGCCGAATCTTTCCGGATCGATTTTGGGCGCGCGCAGGTTTTCTTCTCGCCGCGTTGGGATCAGGCTTGGGCTGGCTTCAACTTGTCTTGCACTGGTCATCAGGAAATATCACGCCCATTGATTTCTGGTTCATTGATGGATATATTCTCTTCAGCCTTTCCCTATTTCCGCATTTCACATTTGCATTAACGGGAATGTGTATCGCAACGAGTCTATGGCTGGAATACCTGAAGACGCGGCGCTGGCAATACATTCTTTGGATTGCGTTGGCGGCAATTCTTGTTCAAGCCACCAATCCCATTGCCTTTGCAGTTGTGGATATCGGTTTTGTGGGAGCGATTCTTTTTGCATGGTGGCAGGATCGAAAGATTCAATGGCGGGTTGTAGGCTCGCTGGCGCTATTAGCGCTCGCACAGTTACCACTACTGGCATACAATTTCATTGTACTAACACGCGATCCAATTTGGAGTCAATACACCATTGAGAATCAAACTTTGTCGCCGCCGTTCCAGTATTATATTTGGGGATTCGCATTGTTCTGGCCGCTGGCCATCGCAGGCGGCGTGATTGCCATCAAACAAAAGATACCGGCACTAGGTGCGGCGCTTTTCTGGATCGTGATCGCGTTCCTGCTGGCGTATTCGCCTTTTGATATCCAGCGCCGCTTCCTACTTGGCATTACTATTCCCATGGCCATGCTCGCGGTCTGGGTGCTGAAAGAATTCTTCGAAACGGCAGCCGCAAAAAGTCGGGGCTTGAACCGCTGGCAAACAGGTTTTATGCTGCTGTTCATTTTTATCGCGTCTTCATCGTCTATTTATCTGAGTCTCGGGCGCGCATTTTATTTGCAGACTCATCCTGCAGAATTTTTTTATCCCGCCAGTATCGATGGCGCGGTTCAATGGCTGAACCAACACGCGCCAGCGGACGACTTTGTGTTGGCGTCCGAACAAACCGCGCAGATCGTCGCACAAAAAACGGACTTGCGCGTTTATTATGGACACGAAATGGAAACGCTGAATTTTTCAGCCAAGCAGGAACATGTAAAATCTTTCTATGAAAATAATGAACCATCCGACTGGATTAATAGCACATCAGTCAAATGGATTATCTACGGTCCGCTCGAACAAGAGATCGACTCGAACTTTATCCCTTCTTCAAATCTTCAACTTGTGTACAATGATCGAGACGTGAAAATTTACGCCGTGAAATGATCCATGAATAGACTAAAATTTTCGGCCATTGGAAAAACACAAACCTTACTGGAATTCCTTGTTCCCATATTGGTCTTTATCATCCTGACGCGCACGCCGCAAGATGCAGATATGTGGTGGCATTTGCGCGCAGGCCAGGATATGTGGCAATCGAAATCCATTCTTCTGACCGACACATTTAGCTATACGCGCGCCGGTCAGCCCTGGGTCAATGCTTTTTGGATTTCCGAAATCATTTTTTATTTGTTATATCGATTGGGCGGATTCTTTTCGCTTACAGTATTGGTCGCGTTAACTGGAGCCGTAACGTTTTATTTTCTCTCCCGACGAATGGAAGGAAATAAATTCGTCAATGCATTCGTTATCATTCTGGCAACGGTCACCGCCGCGCCGATCTGGAGTCCACGCCCGCAAATTTTTTCGTTCCTCATTCTGGCTTTACTGGACGGCTGGCTGCTAAACCATATTCAAAAAAACAACAAAGCGTCGCTCTGGATTTTGATTCCGATCTTTGCATTTTGGGCTAATATCCACGGCGGCTGGATCTGGGGTTTTCTACTACTTGCTGCATATATCGTTGGCACTGCATTAAACAATTTAAGCAAAGAAAATCGCTTTGCTCCCGCTAGCTGGAAATTTCTTTTGCATCTGATATTTTGGTCTCTTGCCGCGTGTTTGGCAATCGGCTTGAACCCCAACGGAATCTCGATTTGGCGTCTGCCTTTTACCACTGCAAACGTTTCGATGCAAATCCAGGAATGGGCTTCGCCGGACTTTCATCAAATGGAATTTCAGCCGCTGCTTTGGATGTTGTTCCTGCTTATCATTGCCGCTGTTCTTGCGAAACCAAAGACGAACTGGACATCGCTGTTTAAGATAATCGGATTCGCCTATCTCACATTCGTCTCTGAGCGCAATATCGCCCTGTTTGCAATTGTCGCCGCGCCGACTCTGGCTGAATGGACCAACAGCGCCATCGAAAATATAAAAGCAGATTTATCAATTCACCGTGACAACGAGGCGTCTCCGCTTCTCTCAGAAAAAATAAATATAATTTTTAATACTGCCCTTTTAGTTGTTATCGGGTTGACTGCTTTAGGCCGTGCGTATCTTGTATCGATTCCGGCAGAAGTAAATAAGAACGTGCCGGTAGGCGCTGTCGAATGGCTAAAAGAAAATCAAGTTAGCGGCCATCTGTTCAATTCTTATAATTGGGGCGGATATTTAGTGTGGGCGTTGCCGCAATTCCCCGTTTTTATTGACGGGCGCGCCGACCTATATGGAAATGAATTGATCAATGATTGGTGGAATGTGGTAGACGGAACACCGCAAGGATTCGCGCTTCTAGATCAATGGAAAGTCCAAACCATTCTGTTGGAACCGACCTGGCCGATCATCAAACTGCTTCCATCTTCAGGTTGGCAGGAAGTTTATCGGGACAATCTCGCTGTAATATTTGTCAGGGAAAAATAAAGTCAAGATTATTTTCGAACGAAGATGACTACGCTATTATTTTCAAAGACGAGATTGTAGCCTTGGCTTTGTCTCAACAAAAATAGAAGCAAGTCCGGTGTTTGATTCGTTTTGGAAGATTTCTCAATATATAGATAATCATAATCGAGACGATTCGAGTCGGCCCAATTCTCAACACAAGATGGCGTATCGTTGAGACAGGATTGCAGTTGGTCCAAACTGCCGAGAAACGTCATGAAGTTTTTTCCCAACAACCATTCTTGGCCTTGAATTGTATTCTGGCTGGTGCGCAACGAATAAGCTGGAAACCATTCTGTCAACGGATCTTCTAATGGATCGGAGCGACCGGTCATAACAATAAAACGGCTATCGGCAGGCGTGTTATTTACAATCCAATCTATTGCGGCATGGTCATCATGAGAGACAACATAATTCGTTAGACTAAAATCATAGATGACTGCTCCGATCAATGAAAAGAACAGTACATAGCTGAGGACGATTTTTGCAGTGCGTCCATGAGAGAGATATTCCATCCAATCATGCGCCTCAAGCCCCGACTTTGAATCGGGCGCGGCGATACCGGGAATGATCAAGTCTGAAAGTCCGATCCCGGCCAGCGCCGCGAGCGGAATCGCCGCAATTGCGGTTGCACTGCGCGGTTCGACAACGAACGGCATCAACACCCAAAGCGGCAAGAACCAATCCCGCCGCGCACATTGAACCGCGAAACCGATCAGTCCAAGCACAGTGAGAATCGTAGCGAATCGTTCTTCCGCAAAATCAAACGTAACCCACGGAAGCCAGAACAGTGCGCTATGCCCGCCCGTATTGAGCGCCGATTGAAATGGCGCAAAGCCATGCTGAAATAAAACCGTTCCCCACCAGGGAGATGTAAACAAGAACACGCCAAGCGCAACGAAAGATGCGTCACGTAAACCGCGTGAGCTTCGTCCTTTGAAAAGCCAGATCAAGGCGCAAGCCGTGGCGGTATGAAGCCCTGTCTCTGGATGACTCAAGATTGCGCCCGCGCCGAATAATGCAGTCCAGAAAATATATTTCGGCGCGCGTTGAGTGAATAAAGCCCAGGTGGAGGCGCAGGCTAAAAGAAGGAAGAGCAAGCCGAAAGATCGGCTGAGACCGCCGCCCATCACATACCACGAAAATAGGCGCGGCATCAGCGCATAAGCCATCGTGGCAAGCGAAGCTTTCGAGCGCGAATTCAGCATCGAGCCTGCCATCCAGTAAAAAGCAAAAATGGATAGAGTCGAAATCAGCGGCGGAAGCCAGCGAAGGATATCGAATGTAGAAACGTTGAGCAAAGAAATCAATCCCGCGATATAAAACGAAAGCGGCGGATACGCAAAGGGAATATTCAAATGGTTGTAAGAAGTAAAAGCGGGAAGCAAAAAATGGTTCGTACGTAGATCGGCAATCATGACGTAGAACATTCCCCCATCGTTGATCGGAGAACCGGTTTCAATGGTCGGCAAAAACCGCACCCATGCGCCGAATAAAACCGATAACACGAAAAAGAGATCCGCCCAGCTTAATTGATTCCTTCGCACTACTTCCCTCCGATTAATTTAGATTTTCCTATAGCTGGAAAATTATACAACAGCATCAATCATCAGGGCAAGGAACAAGAACGCCAGATACATGCTCGACCAGCGATACATGGTCCAGGCCACTTTATTGCCTGGAATTTTCCAGACGCGCCACGCGGCGTAAATCAGCAAAAGTCCAAGCACAATCGCAGAGACAAGATAAATGATACCAGTTGCTCGAATGAGAGACAACAATAGTGTCATGCCGACCAAGACAAAAGTATAGATTAGGATTTGTAAACGCGTCTCTCTTTCGCCTTTAACCACCGGCAACATCGGCACACCCGCGCGTTCATAATCTTTTGCGCGGACGATTGCCAGCGCCCAGAAATGCGGCGGTGTCCACATGAAGATGATCAGAAATAAAATCCATGCCGCAAGACTTAAATGACCGGCCGCCGCGGCCCAACCTACCATCGGAGGAATCGCACCCGCCCCACCGCCGATCACGATATTTTGAACTGTTGCCTTCTTCAACCAAATGCTATAAAACAAAACGTAATAAAAAATTCCCGCGAGCGAAAGCAGCGCCGCCGTCAAGTTGACAAACCCCGCAAGAATATAATAACTGGCGAGACATAAAGCGAGACCAAACGAAAGACCTTCCGCCGCGCTCATGCGGCCAGCCGCGAGCGGACGCTGGGATGTTCGCTGCATATTCTTATCCAGCTCGCGGTCAATATATTGATTCAAAGCCGAAGAACCGCCCGCCGCCAACGCGCCGCCAACCAGAGTCCAGAACGCGAGTGATAAAGGCGGCCAGGCTTTGCCGCCCATCACAAGTCCGCCGAAAGTTGTGACCAATAAAAGCGCGACGATCAATGGTTTGCTGAGAATAAGGAAATCATGCGCGCGTTGGCGAAAATCCACGTTCGGAAATTTTTTTCCATCTTGTGCCGACGAACCGGAAATCACAGCCAAAGCAATCAAAGAAATCAAGAGCGCGACAGCTGTCAGCGCATGCAGGACCACCAGATGAATTGGAAAATTTCGTGCAACCTGAATCGCACCGACAAAAGCTTGTCCAAAGAACAACACGGTTGTCACGGTTGTTAATGGCAGCAACAAACGATCATCGCGCTGCTCGCGCCAGGCTTTTAGAAAAAGCCAGATCATCAAAAGGGAAGAAAGGATTGCCAACGTAACATGAACGAATTTAAGCCATCCCAATGAATTCGTTGGAATGCAAAAAGGCCAGCCGGAACACGACAACGCGGCGCCGGTCACGAAGACCACGCGTCCCGCAATGGCCAACAATAAAACAAAAAACATCGTTGCCCAAATCAATCGTGTAAAAGAAGAAGCAAAACTGTATTTCATGATTTCTTTCTCAAGTCCTTCCGCCATAAATAATAACCATAACCAACAACGAAAAGAATTGCAAACAAACACCATTGGATCGCATAATTCAAATTCGTGGAACCGTCAGAAAGATCCAGAGACTCCAAAATTGGAATCGGTGGATCGGCACGATTCGGAATCGGAGTGAGCTGAATATAGATCGGCAAAATCGGATATGGAATTTGCTGGCGGATGCGATCCACGTTGACATAAATCCAAAAATCAAGACGCGTCTGATTCGGCATCAAGGTCGGGTCGGCATCGGACCCGGGAGTGGGTTGCGCTTGCCCGAGGCGGATGATTCCGCTGACCGTTACCTGCCCCGATTGATCATATTGATGCCAATCAGCCGGAGTCGAATTGCCGTCAGAGGGAATCCAGCCTCGATCAACGAGAACCGCCTCCTCGCCTGAAAGACGAAGCGGCGTAAGTAAATGATATCCGGGTTGAACGCCGTTGTATTGATCGCGCGTCGCGATCTGATTCTGAAAATCATACGTTCCGGTGGCAGTGACCGGACGATATTCCATCGTTGTTAAATCACCTTGCGCCGGTAAATTCAACGGCGGCATGGCTTGCACTGCGAGCATGTGATCGTAGAAAGAGCGGGTCTGGTGAAGGCGATCCACTTGCCAAATGCTCAATCGGATACATACTACTGATGCAATTAAAATCAAAAGGTTCGCCAGCCACCAGCGGCGACTGAACATCAATTTTATAATTCTTAAGATAACCGAATTTCTTTTTTGGGCGGCCATATCAGTAGACTGTAGAGGACAGCAAGAATCGCCACCGGAATCCCACCTACTATAAAAGCCTCAATACGCGTGCCCACCGTAATCTGTTGGTTGACATCCAAACCGAAAATCTTCGTTGGAACGAAGGAACATTGAAAGGCATATTTTTGCGCCGTGTTAAGCGCCATGCTGGCCGAGGTATTCGCCGGAATCCATAATGGTCCAAGTTGGTGTACTACAGAATCTTCATTCTTGACTATCAACGTATCGCCGACGACAAAAAGCATGTTCGTTGGAATCGACGGAGGTTGTTCCCCCAGCGCAACGCGTTGGGCGGTGCCGGGAGGAATTACAAGGAGGACTTGCTCCGGCGACCTCGTGTCCATCCCAGGCATCACCAGAAAAGCAATCTCCGACAGTAAAGCGCCGAAGATCAATCCGGCTACCGCAAAAACAAGCGAGCGCTTTACAATCGGATTCCGAAACATCAATATCCTTTCAACAACGATTAAACATCATTGGCTGTCCATTCATTTTATTCACATTAGTTTAATTTCAGATTAGTTTACCGATCAAATACAAAGCCGGATAAAAGAAAAGCCACACCACATCTACAAAGTGCCAGTAAGTGGTTGCCGATTCAACTGCCCAGTGTTTTTCAGGGGAATACAGCCCGCGCAGTCCATTCCTCAAAACAATGCTGAGGAAGATCACGCCGGTCAAAACATGGAAAGCATGCATACCTGTCATAATAAAGAAAACTGCGCCTGCCGCATTCGAGGATGGAGTTACGCCCGCGTTAATTGCAGATGGCCATTCAACCGTAATCACGCCCGCCAAAAACACCAGGCCAAGTAGAATGGTTAGGGAAATTCCAAAGATAAAACCTTTGCGATCTCCATGTTCCATAGATACTTCGGCGCGATTCATAAAGAACGAAGAAAGCAACAGCACGGACGTTATTGTCAACGCAGTAAATTGACTGTCCGAGCTTAATGGCAGAGGCCCCAGGCCAAGCAAATTGAATCGGCTGACGAAGAGGCCGCCAAAGATAAACGCATCAGAAAGAAGGAATAGCCACAACCCAATGCGGCTGGTTCCAAGCTTATATTGGTAGCTATGACGGTCAAGGTCTTCATCCTGCACATTCAAACGATAGATGTGCATGTAATAGTAGAAAACCAAACCAACCTTAACAAATGCGATCATGGCGAGCAAAACTGTCGAACCAATTTCAACCGCGACGAAAAACTCAAGCGCAGTTAAGACGGCAAGAAAAATAAAAACGATTACGCCTTGACGCAGGACATCAGACTTATTAGTATGTTCCATCGATGATATTCCTTTTAGTGACCCTTACTCTTCTTATCTTCGAACTTAATATAGACCGAACCGGGCAAGCCATAGTCGTAAGGTTCGCCTATCACTTCAAAAGGCTGGTCATAGTTATGCACGGGCATCGGTGAAGGAACCTGCCATTCCGGTGAACGCGAATTCCAAACGTTGCCAGTTGCCACTTCGCCATGTGTGACACTAACAATGAGATTGTAGAGGAAGATCAAAATTGAGATGGCAATCAAATAAGCCGCAATGGTCATGATCAAATGATAGTTATCAAAGCCCAATGCCGGATCATAATCAGCGACGCGGCGGCGCATCCCAAGCAATCCGACGCGCATCATTAGAAGCGTAAGAGTCAGAAAGGATGGCATCATCAGCCAGAAATGAATTTTGCCCAGCGCCTCATTCATCCTTCGACCGGTTACTTTAGGAAACCAATAATAAATCGCGGCGAAGAATGGGAAGATGTAGCCGCCAAACATCGTGTCATGAAAATGCCCGACGATCCAATATGTATTTTGCAGATGAAGGTCCGTCGCAACGGTGGCATTTGGAGGTCCAGAAAGACCGCCCAAAAGAAAGACAACTACTCCGCCGATTACGAATAACATCGGCGTTGGGGCTTCGATCTTGCCTTTCCACAATGTTGAAACCCATGAGAAAAACTTGACGCCTGTCGGAACGGCAACCAGAAGCGTGCTGAACATAAAGGGGATACGCAAATATGGATTCATGCCGGACACGAACATATGATGCGCCCAAACCAGGAAACCCACTAATGCAATCCCTAGCGATGACATCGCTACAAAACGATAACCAAACAGCGGCTTGCGGGCAAAGACAGGCATAAGCTCCGAAATAATTCCCAGTCCCGGCAGAACAAAGACGTAAACAGCAGGGTGAGAATAGAACCAGAACAAATGCTGGAACAAAATCGGGTTTCCACCCTTTTCCGAATCGAAAAATCCCATTCCAAACAAACGCTGGAACATCACCATTTGAAAAGAAAGACCGATCAACTGCGTAGCCGTGGTTGAAATCAACGAGGTTGCAATCGCGGCCCAAACGAAAATTGGCATTCTGAATGGAGTCATTCCTTTGGCCCGCATTCGCAGGACAGAAGCGAGTAAGTTTAGCCCTCCAAGAATGGAAGCCCAACCTGCAACGGCCACGCCAAGAAAGAACATCTGCATCCCAAGCGGTGCGCGCTCTGAAAGAGGCGGATAGCCCGTCCAGCCAGTATCAAAACCTCCAAACAAAAGGGTCGAGAGCAATAAAACAGCGGCGGGCGGAGCCACCCAATATGAAAACGCATTCAAACGAGGAAAGGCCATATCCTGGGCCCCAATCAGCATCGGCACCAGATAGTTCATCAAGCCGGCAACACCCAACAAAATACCAACGATCATCACGATGCCATGCAAGCTCATGAAGGTGTTGTATTCTTGAAGTGTTAGAAACTGTAAACCAGAATGCGCCAATTCCGTGCGGAAGATCAAGGCAAACAAACCGCCAACGCAAAGCAAAAATAACGCGGTAACCGTATACTGCACGCCGATTACTTTATGGTCAAGTGAAACGTTGAGATACTTTTCCCAACCCGGCGGATCTTCGCGATGTTCGGGAACTTCTTCGCCCTTGGCCCATTTGAACCAATCCGTCATGGCGCCCGTACTAGCGACGTATGAAATAGCACCCACCAACCCACCGAAAACCCAGGCGGGTTCCGTAAAAAAATATTGACCTGTGACAAACGGATTCAATCCCATTAGAACGCGGACGCCCGTTACGAATAATGCACCAACGATCCAGCCAATCAATTGCCAGAACAGACCGCGCATCAAAGCCGACGTAAAGAATTTTTTCATTTTACTTCTCCACCGCAATTACTTCAATGTCTCGATGTAAGCGACAATATCGCTGATCTGTGATTGAGTTAGTGTAGTCCCAAAAGTTTTCGGCATCACATTATCCTGGAAACCGTTCACGATCTTGGCGCTTGGATTGACAATTGACTCAATCAAATACGCCTCGTTGGCTATTACAACTGTTCCGGGCGCAACATTGGTTCCGCCAGAGAGTTTAACTTGAGACTGATAAAGTCCCTTCCAAGTCGGGGCAATACCCGTGCTGCTACCGTCAATGGAGTGACAACTTGCGCAACCATTTTGCGCGACTAATTGTTGCCCGCGTCCTATAGGAGTTTGCGCCGCAACAGTCGCCGCCGCGACTTGTGCTTGAATCCATGTATCATAATCAGCCTGTGTGGATACAATGACTGGCGCTGTCATATAGGTATGCCCCGTGCCACACAACTGTGCGCACGTCACTGTATAGTTACCAATTAGAATCGGTGTGATGCGCTCCGTCGTAATGCGACCCGGCAAAACGTCTTGTTTGATGCGGAATTGGGGGACCCAAAAAGAATGAATCACATCCACCGACTGCATATCCAAGACGACTGGCTGATTGACCAGCAAATGCAATTCCTTGGCTGTAAATCCCTCTGGATAAGTAAACGACCATGCCCATTGGCGGGCAGTTACATTGATTTCCAAAGCATTAGGGTCTACTGCTAATACATCCCCCAATGTATAAGTGCCAATATATGCGAGGATGAGAACAACAATTAAAGGAATGACTGTCCAGGTGATTTCAAGCGTGTTATTTCCTTCAATATGCTCCCCATCCGATGTATCCCCTTTTCTCCTGCGAAACACAATCAAGCTGTAGATCAGCGGAACCATGATCAGCGCAAAGAGAAACGAAATAATGGCAATCTCAATATTCCATAGATGATCGATCGGGATAGACTGAGCGCTGGCCTCAACCGGCATTAGATGGATCGCCATCAATCCGGCATATGTTGCCACCGCCAGCACAATCACCAGCACGCCGGCAATCACATAATGTCGCATATGCTCTCTCTCCTGAATTTTGGTTTCACACATTCCATCTTTACGCGCTTACCCCTTGTTCAACGACAAATATCTGCCGTGAAACAAGGGGCATCATCACAAGAATAAAGCTGGCTTCTCAAAGAATATTAATACAAATAAATTCCGCCGTATGTGGCGAGAAGCTTAATATACCAAATTTTCCCGAATTTGTCACTGTTATTCCGACATTTTCTTCCAATTTAGAAATTTGCTAACGCATCATTCCCGGACTTTTAGCTTGGGCAGAGAGCTATAAGTTTTTCAACGCTTCAAGCACTTCGGCGCTATGTTCTGCCGGGCGCACGTTCTCAAAGACTCGCGCAACCTTTCCGTGAGAATCGATTAAGAATGTGGTACGAAGGACGCCTTCATATTCACGTCCTACAAATTTCTTCAGCCCCCAAACGCCATACACATTACACACTTGGTGGTCTTCATCTGCGAGCAGCGGAAATGGTAATTGATATTTCTGTTTGAATTTAACATGTGATTTTACCGAATCAGGACTCACGCCGAGGATGGTCACACCTGATTTTTGATAAGCGGAATAATCGTCCCGAAAACTACAGGCTTCTTTTGTACAACCCGCTGTATCATCGGCTGGATAAAAATACAGAATTACGGGCTGTCCCTTGAAATCTGATAAACGACGCGATGTGTTTGTATCATCCAATAACTCAAACTCAGGCGCAGGTATTCCAGACGAGATAGGCATATCAATAATCTCCTTACAAATATTATTTTAGTATACGTATAAACGCGATGACCTGCCAAATTTGTTGATCGGTCAATATGCCCTTCCAAGCAGGCATTGCCGTTCCATCAATTCCAGTGCTTATTTTCCAAAACAGAAAATCATCGGCAGCAATTTTACTGAGATCAACCAAATTAGCAGGACGCGGGTCAAGCGTCTGACTTGCGGGACCGTCACCATGACCATTTTCACCATGACAAGTAACACAATCAGTCTTAAATAAATTTGCACCCGCACTTACATCCGCATTGGATGGAATTGTTTTTCCCGCATAATCAGACGGAACTGTTGGTAAAGGCTGTGGAATAGAACCTGGAGTTTCAAGAGATTTGCTTGAACATCCGGATAAAACAAAAAACGAGACAACCATAAGGACTGTTAGCAAATTTCTCATAATGTTGCAATCCTTATTAAGCTTCTTATCTTAGGATGCCAATCTTTTTCAGATTTTCCTCGAGAACTTCCAAAGTGGCAGGTTTGATAATCATCGCGCTTGCGCCGCCTTTCATCACACGGGCGCGCGTTTCCGGCTGGTCATCCGATGTGATGACAATTACAGGAATGGGAACGAGCCTCGGTTCGCGACGCAAATAAGCCAGGATTTCCAAACCGTCCACACCGGGCATGTTGATGTCAAGAAGAATCAATCCGGGCGTAAAGCCGCTCAACAGCGTCATTGCCGGGCTGGCGCCATACGCCACGCGCGCAGTAATATCCAACACAGTTAACATTTGATGCAGTGCATCCGCCGTCGAGCGATTATCGTCAATAATCAGTGTGTCGTTCATTCGTCCTCCAAAATCACAGTGCCCATCACAGACACGTCATATCCTTTCAGTTTAGATACAGCCTCTCGAAACGCGCGCCCGTTCAAAGTGGTAGGTTCACTTCCTGTCAAAAGTCCGAAAAGAGGCGCCAAGAGCCAATTATCCGCGTATTTATTCGGAATGACGAGATCGTAACGTTCCTGAAACAATGGGATAAATTCCAAATCCAGAGCTTGTGCCGCGGCTGCGATTCCAAATCCGCAATCGGCGCGTCCCGATGCGACCGCCGCGGCAACGCCAAGATGAGTATATTCTTCTTGATTGTACCCTTGAATCATTTCAGTAGAAATCCCCATTAAGTTCAGATGATAATCAAGCAGAACGCGCGTGCCCGCGCCGCGTTGACGATTCACAAACTTGACTGTTGAGCGGCCGAGGTCTTCCAAAGTTTTGATTCCCCTTGGATTTCCTTTTTTTACAAGCAAGCCTTGTTGACGCAATGCCAGCGCAACAACTTTAACCGGAATGTTCGGCATGTATTGATGAATGTATGAAATGTTAAATTCATTCTTCCGTGGATCGAACAGATGCGAGCCAACCAAATGCGCTTCGCCGCGGCGCAACGCGACCAATCCGCCTTGCGAACCGACATTCGCAGATACAAAGCGACGATCATATTCGACGAGAAATTGCGCGAGCAGATCAAGAGTCAAATCATGCGAGCCGATACAAAAAATAGTTCGCTCAAGTTCAGCTTTGCTTCGATAAAGATGAACCTGAACTTTTTCTCCGGCTTCAACTCCCTGAATGCCGGGCGGAAGAATTACCAGTCCATCCGCTTGAACTAATGAAGTGATGACGCCCGCCCCGCGTGATAATGGCGCGGCTAATAAGTTATTTCCAACTTTACCGACCGCCACGCGGACATAATCTTCATCGCCTGCAGGTGAATTGATCTTGCGAGTCAATTGCGCGAATTCAATTTGCAATTACCGGATGCCCTGGCCGCACCGCAACTCCGTGAACCAGAAGAGTTCCAAGTTTCTCGACCACTTTTGCAGAGAAATCCTCCGCGCCTGCAGATGAACCGGCATTCAATAAAATCAAATCTTGATTTCGCGCTGCTTCGATCACGCGCTGACAAATCAAATCGAAATCATCTTTCGTAATTGGAAAACGCGTCGGCTCGCCGCCCATGGATTTGATCTGCACCGCAAGTACCAACGAGTTGTATTCAAGAATATCACCCGATTTTAGTTTCGATCCAATCGGGACAAGTTCCGAGCCGGTTGGCAGAATTGCAACGCGCGGTTTGCGCGCCACTTTGATTTCATCAAAACCCGAAGCGGCAATCGCTCCCAAATCAACGGGACGCAAAACATGACCTGCAGGCAAAACCAATTGCGTCGCGATAATGTCCTCGCCAAGCGGACGCTCATGCCTCCATGGTGCGACTGCCCCACGGATTCGAATCGTTTTTGGCTTGCGAATGTCGGTTGTGATCCCGCCGCGCTCATCCAATGATTCGACATTCTCGATTGGAATCACAGCATCAGCCCATTCCGGCAATGGATCGCCGGTATCTACATATTCCGCATCGGGACCGATTTCAAGATTCAATGGAACAGATGGCAAGGCGCCATTCGTCATAATGGCGCGCACCGCGAAGCCATCCATCGCAGAGGCGTGATAATTCGGCGATGAGACCTTTGCCCAAATCGATTCAGCCAACACGCGCCCCAACGCGTTTTCATCAAGCGGAATGGATTCCGAACCAGGCACGCGCCAAAGATTTGCATCTTTCAACGCAGCTTCAAGACGAGATTGCGCTTCGGGAAGAGGAATATCGTGGAGATAAAGAGACACAATAATCAGCCTTCAAATAATGGTTTCAGGCGAAATACGCCGAATTTTGAAAGACAAAGGCCGGGTTTACATCATGGATGTCACTAGCACGCGCGAAATGGCGGCGATGTTTTCGATGGCTGGATTAAAGCATGTCGAAAGCAAATGGATTTGGTATCCGTTAAAAGTGCATGCGGCAGAGAAATAGACATTGAAACTTTTTTTTATTTCCTCTGCAAAATAATCATTCCTGAATTATCATACACCTGAACAAAGCCTGCATTCGATTGAACCGAATTCAACAACGAACTGGTTGCCTTCGATTTTTGAATCAATAAATAATCATAACTCAAGCCTGTGCTTGCCGACCAAGCGCTCACGCAATCCAAAGTTGTGCAAGCCTGCAATGCAATCAAACTCCGCAGGCGCGGAAAGAAATCCTGGTTGAGATTCCATTCCAAGCCTTGCATGGTCGTCTGGCTTTCGCGTTGCGCCAATGCCGGAAACCATTCTTGAATCGGATCGGACATGATGCCGGAGCTTCCGGTCAGCAAAAGGAAGCGGCTGCCTGGAGCCGTGTTTTCACTCACCCACTGCATCGCCCGGAACGGTTCGGGCGTATGCAAGCTGGTGTTGACCAACACAAAAGAATACGCGCCACACTCCAGGAAAAGATAAAACATCATCATAACCAGAGTTGCATTGAACCAGCGCAATTTTATAAAATCCACCGCAACAACTGATTTTGTTTTCAGCCAATTGATGACAAAGGGCAGCGCGTCCGCAAAACCGATTCCACAAAGAAGCGAGAACGCCAAAAAGGAAGTCGTGCCCGCGCTGCGCTGATCCAGAAAGTAAGCGAGAGCCGCCCAAAGGACGAGAACGAAGCGGCGATGAGCCGCCTCCCAAATGATTCCTGTCACGCGTAGAATCATCAAGATCGGAATGAATGTATCGCGGGCGAATAAGTCGGACACGAAAACGTTAAGCGGAAACGCATCATGCACGCCGCTGCCGGCCGCGCTGAGGAACGGAGCGAGTCCATGCTGGAGATAAACCGTCAGCCACCACGGCGCAGACACAAGCCCGGCAAGCATTGCCAGAACAAAAGTCTGCAATAATTTCTTCCACGAATGCTTGGTGAACAGCCAAAAGAACGCGATGCCGAAGGCGGTATGAATTGCCGTCTGCGGATGGCTCATCACGCTCAATCCGCCCAAGACCGATGCAATGAACACAAACTTCCATGAACCGGTTTTAAAGGATCGCACGGAAAAATGGAGCGCCAGCAACATGAACAACGCGCCAAAAGCACGCGTCAGACCGCCGCCCATGATTTCCCAGCCATAAACGGGAGCCAGCGCATAAAAGACGGCGGCCAGCGCGGCGCGTGGACGATCTTCCAATAAAGTTTCAGCGAGCAGGAAGAATGCAGGGATGGTCAATATGTTGACGATCACCGGCAGCCAGCGCAGGATGTCCAAATCCGGAATACCGATGGCACTGAGAAGCGCTCCCGCGTAAAAACCAAACGGCGGATAAGCAAAAGGAATATTTGAGTAGTTATATAAAGTGAACGCGGGAATCAAAAAGTGATTGGCTTTCAGTTCGCGCAGCATGACGAAGAACATGCCGCCGTCGTTTAACGGGAATCCCGCCATCAGCCCGGGAAAGAAGCGAAGGATAACGCTCAGGAAAATGGTCAGGCCAAGTATCAGCTTGATCCATTCATCGCGCTTGATGTTTCTAGTTTGCATCATTCATATCATTTTGCCAAATAACCTCCCCAACGCCATTGAGAGAAACCGCCCGAACGGGAGGCATGCGGCAATTCCGGCTCAGTTACTCTACGCGTTCACGTTTTTGCGCCGCGCTTGCCACGCCTCCCACACCGCTGGAAGAAGCGAGATCACAACAATGCCGATCACCACCATGGAAAAATGATCTCGCACAAACGGGATATTCCCAAAGAAATAACCGGCAAACGAAAAGAGCGCAACCCATACAATACAACCCGTGACGTTATACATTGAAAAATAATCAAAAGGCATTTTGCCGATGCCGGCCACGAATGGCGCAAAGGTGCGGATGATCGGGATGAAGCGCGCCAGGAAAATCGTCTTGCCGCCATACTTTTCAAAGAAAGCATGAGTGCGATCCATGTAATCCTGCTTGATCCATTTTATGTTTTTCGCTTCATCGCCGAGCCAATAACCGATCCAATAATTGGCTGTATTGCCCGCAATCGCGGCGATCATCAAAAGAATCAGCAATAACCAAAGGTTTATCGAACCGATTGCCGCAAACGTTCCGGCGGCAAAGATCAGCGAATCGCCGGGCAGGAATGGAGTAACGACAAAACCGGTCTCCATGAAGATGATGAAAAACAACAGGCCATAGGTCCACGCGCCGTATTGCGCGATCACGGCGGCCATGTGTGTATCAAGGTGCAGGAACAAGTCAATCAGAAAAGACATGAATTACCTCAATGGAAATTTTTTGAACGCCGCATTATACCGCATCGTCCTTATCGTTGGGGCTGTGTCTGACCAAACTGACCCAGTACCCCGCGACAAGAAATATCAAGCTTACGATAATTCCCATCCCAAGATTGAGCGCGCCAATTGGAAACAGAATCCAATTACGCCAGCCTCCAATAAGTTGACCCGCCGCAAATCCGATCAACGAAAGGAAAAGATAGAAAAACAAACGAAAAAATCCGCCGCCGAGAAAGAGATGAAACAACGCGCCGATCAGTATAGCGATGATACAGCCAAGCGCGAGAGATGGAATGGTTATTGTCATTGAATCAATCCGCCGCCAAGTAAAACATCGCCTTGATAAAAGACCGCCGCCTGTCCGGCTGTGACGTCTCTTTGCGGCGCATCAAACTGGACTTTGACCTGACCATCCTCTAACGGCATGACCAGCGCCCCTGCCTCTTTCGCGGTGTAACGAATCTTGACTTCGGCTCGGAACGATTCGTTCGGCGCTTCGCCCGAAATCCAATTGACATCTTTTGCGATCAATTCATGCGAACCAAGTTCATCCTGCGTGCCAACAATCACTGTATTCGATGTGGCATCTTTACCCAAAATATAGAGCGGCACAGCCGAAGAAACTCCCAATCCTTTTCGCTGACCGATTGTGTAATTCGCCAGGCCATTATGTTCGCCGATCACTTCCCCATCCCGTCGTGTGATCTTCCCCGGCTTGAGCATCTCCGCCGCGTTGCGCTGGAGAAAATTTCGGTAGTCATCTCCTGCAAGAAAACATAAATCCTGACTATCATGTCGGGAGGCGGTCGGTAATCCAAACGACTCAGCGATCTTGCGAATCTCCGGTTTGGTGTAATCGCCAACCGGAAACAAAGCCCGATTCAGCTTCTCCTGATTCAACACATGCAACACATACGATTGATCTTTGGCGCGATCCACCGCGCGCAACAACTGATGCTTATCTCCCGCCTCCTGCTTTCTAACATAATGTCCGGTTGCCATAAAGTCCGCACTGAGGGCCAACGCATGATTTAGTAAAAACTCCCAGCGAATCTGACGATTACAAATCAAGCATGGATTTGGCGTCTCGCCGCGCGCATAACCATCCAGAAAATATTCGACGACCGTTTTATGAAAAACATCTTTCGCATCCACGACATAAAACGGAATATCCAGCTTGGCCGCGACCCGACGCGCCAGCCCCATTGCATCGGGCGTGCAACATCGGTTTGAATCTTCCTTGCCCGGCTCCGACCACAGTCTCAGCATCATGCCGACAACTTCATAACCTTCTTGTTTAAGTAAAGCCGCAGCAACGGATGAATCAACGCCGCCGCTCATGGCAACGACAACTTTCGTCATATTTTACGCCGCAGATAAACACAGATAAACGCGGATATAAGATAAATCATTTTAAATTCCAAGAACTGTTTGCAACGATCCGCTTGATTTCAAGTTTTGGACGATAAAAGTTAACGAGCAAACAAACGGGAAGCCCTGTCG
>Ga0182027_10003166_pt1 | contig 26307 bp, 15 predicted proteins | sample 712E1DmetaG_FD_121300 | JGI IMG/M metagenome (GOLD analysis project Ga0182027, IMG submission 121300) | Permafrost microbial communities from Stordalen Mire, Sweden - 712E1D metaG (Illumina Assembly) | ecosystem: Environmental > Terrestrial > Soil > Wetlands > Permafrost | place: Sweden...
CATGATCGCGTTGGCGAAGGCGGGCTTGGCCCGCCAGAGCCAGAGCGCGGGAGGGTTGGCGAGGCCGAGCGAAGCGAGCGGGGTGGGGGTGGCGGGTGGGGGGCCGAAGGGTGGAGCGAACCCTCTCAGGGTTCCCATGTGGACGAGCTGGCGGCGCTCTCGTCGCCGCGGGTGCGCGCGGGGATCGCACGACGGGGCATCGCCCTGTGCCGATGGGCCGATCTCTTCTGACAGAGAATTTTTCGCGCAAGGCTCTCGCGTCCGAGTCGCAGTGAACGCATAATCAGGCTTGCTCCCGGCCATGCACGATCTCCGCTCGACGCAGCAGTACTACGATCGCTTCGCCACCACCTACGAACGCGAGCGCCACCGTGGTTATCACCGGCTCATCGACGATTTGGAGCTGGAGCTGGTGCAGCGATACGGCACTGGGCTCGACGTTCTCGAGGCAGGCTGCGGCACAGGTCTCCTGCTGGCCGAAACCGCTCGCGTGGCTCGCGCGGCCATCGGGCTCGACCTGTCTTCCACCATGCTGGGGCTGGCCCAGCATCGCGGCCTGCGCGTGGTGCAGGGCTCGCTGACCGCGCTGCCCTTGCCTGACCAGTCGGTGGATCTGGTCTACTGCATGAAGGTGCTGGCACATGTGCCACCCATCCGCGAGGCTTTGGCCGAGTTGGCCCGGGTGGTCCGTCCCGGGGGCCATCTCTTGCTGGAATTCTACAACCCGCGCTCGTTGCGCTACCTGGCCAAGCTGATTGGCGGGGCTACGCCCATCGCCGAGGGGACCACCGACCGCGATGTCTACACCCGCTATGACACGCTTGCGACCGCGCGCAGCTACCTGCCCGACGGCGTGGAGTTTGTCGGGGTGCGCGGCGTGCGCGTGGTCACTCCCGTGTCACAGGTTTTCCGCATCCCTGCTCTGGCCGCGCTGTTTGAACGAGCCGAACGCGCGGTCTGCGATTGGCCCGTCTTCCGCGGCTTGGGTGGTTTTCTCATCCTCATCGCGCGCAAGCAGAATTGAGCCCATGGCCCAGCCCACTGGTGACATCCTGATCGTCGACGACGAGCGCTCCATGCGCGAGTTCCTCGCCATCCATCTGCGTCGGGCTGGGCATCGGGTGGAGGCAGCGCCGGGAGGCAACGCGGCCCTGGCGACGATGAAGGAACGCGAGTTCGACGTGATCATCACCGACCTGCGCATGCCTGACGTCGACGGCATGGTGGTTCTGGAGCAGGCCAAGAAGCTTCATTCCGACACCCAGGTGATCGTGGTCACCGCCTTTGCCACCACCGAGACGGCCATCGCGGCCATGAAGGCGGGCGCCTACGACTACTTGACCAAGCCCTTCAAGATCGACGAGGTCAGCCTGGTGGTCGACCGCGCCCTCGAACGCCGCTTCCTGGGCCGCGAAAACCTGGCCCTGCGCGACGAGATCAAGGGCCGCTACAGGCTTGACCGGCTGCTGGGGAAATCACCGCCCATGCAGCGGGTTTTCGACACGCTGAGAAAGACCGGCCCCGGGCGGGCCAGCGTGCTGCTGATTGGGGAGTCCGGCACTGGCAAGGAGCTGGCCGCGCGGGCCCTACACGAGCTTTCCCAACGCGCAGATCGGCCCTTCGTAGCGGTCAACTGTGGGGCCATCCCGGAAACCTTGCTCGAATCCGAGCTGTTCGGGCATGTGAAGGGCTCTTTCACCGGCGCTTACGCCGACAAGCAAGGCCTGTTCGAGGCAGCCCACACTGGAACCCTTCTGCTCGATGAAGTGGCCGAGCTGCCGGTGGCCATGCAAGTCAAGTTGCTGCGTGTGCTGCAGGAACGCAAGGTCAAACCGGTGGGGGGAGTGGTGGAACGTGAGGTCGACGTGCGCATCGTGGCCGCGACCAACCGTGACCTGGAAACCGAAGTGGAGAAGGGAACTTTCCGTCAGGATCTCTTCTATCGATTGGACGTCATTCGACTGCGCCTGCCTCCCTTGCGCGAGCGGCGCGAAGACCTCCCGCTGCTGGTCGACCACTTCCTGCGCAAGTTCGCCGCCGAGCACGGGCGCCAGGTAGCGAGCGTCGATCCCGAGGCGATGCAGGCGCTCATGGCCTACCATTTCCCCGGCAATGTGCGCGAATTGGAGAATCTCATCGAACGGGCCGTGATCCTGACCGCCAGCGATCGCCTCACCATCGACGCATTCCCCAGCCTGGGCGGCCTGGCGGTCGCCGCCCCCAGCCTGACCAGCGCCCCGTTGGTGCCCGAGAGCGGGCTTGATCTCGAACGCGTGGTGGAGGATTTCGAGCGCAGCATCATCATCAGCGCGCTGGAGCGGACCGGCGGCAACCGCACCGAGGCGGCGCGCCTGCTGGGCGTGTCGTTTCGATCACTGCGCTACCGTCTTTCCAAGCTGGGCATCACCGGAGCCGACGTGGCCGGCGAGGCAGGCGACAAGACCCCACCGCCCGCGGAAGGATAATTTTCCTCAATGTCGCGTACCATCGCCCGCCCGACCCCGACCCGCCGCCGGCCTGGCCCGGCGCTCGCGATCGGCGCGTTGTTGCTGGCGCTGGCGACGGTTGCCCTGCTCTGCCAGTCCCGGGCCAATGCCCTGCATGGCCTCTGGCCGCCAGAGGCCGACACGTTCTACTTGCCGCCGTCGAAAATTCTCAAGCTCGCCAGCCTTGGCCACAGCGAGTTGGCGGCAGACCTGATCCATTCCCGGGCCAACGTCTACTTTGGTACCCAGCTTCACGCGCGCTTGCCCACCAAGTGGCTCGCCCAGTACCTGCAGACGGCCATCGACCTCGACCCTGAGTTCCGTCGGCTCTATCTGGCCGGCTCCGCCATGCTCATCTACAACGGCCAGCGCATTGTCCCCGACATGGTGTTGGCCGCCAACATGGTCCTGGAGCGTGGCCGGCAAGCCTTTCCCTTCGACTGGGAGATCCCTTTCCAGCTCGGATTCAACCTGCTCTACGAGCTGCCCAACGACGCGAGTCCCGATGATCCGCGCATCCCCGGCTGGCGCCAGCAGGGCGTCGAGATTTTGCGTCAGGCCGCCCTCTTCGAGGGCGTGCCCTACTTCATCCCCAACCTGGTTGCCCGCATGCTGACCAAGCAAGGGAGCCAGGACCTGGCGGTTCGCCATCTCGAGCAGGCCTACGCTGTGGCCACCAGCGAAGAAGCCCGCACACAAATCCGCGGCAAGCTCGCCCAGCTTCGCGGCAAACAGGTGGCCGAAGACCTGGCAGAGAGACAACGCGAGTTCCAATCCCTGGTCGACAGCCGCTATCCTGACTTCCCCGAGGCGTTCTCTCTAGTCATCGGACCGAGAATCACGTCGAACAGCATCCTGGCAGCACCGGCTCGGTCCACCCCCCACCGCGAGGTATCCAGACCGTGAAGTTCCACTTTCCACCCTCGGGTGCGCTAGTGCCCAACAATGAGTTCGATCCCCTGCCCTACTACTACCGGCCTGTGATCGGTCATCTCTACCGCCACCGCCTGAGGATGGGTCTTGCTCTGGTCCCCGGCGGGGGCCGGCGCGTGCTCGAAGTGGGGGTTGGCAGTGGGATCCTGGTTCCCAGCCTCACCGCGGGCTTTCCCGAGTATGTCGGCACGGATCTGGTGCTGGCGGATGGGCTTGCATCCTTGGTCACGCCCGGCTGCACCGCCACCTTTCAGGTGGCGAATCTCTTGGATCCTACTGCGCTGCCCGCCGGTGCGTTCGACGTGGTGGTGTGCGTGTCGGTGCTGGAACATGTCGCGGACGCCGAAGCGGCAGCCGGTTGTCTGGCTCGCGCTCTGGCCCCTGGTGGTACCCTGGTGGCGGGCTACCCCATGGTGAATCGCTTCATGGCCACCTGCTTTCGCATGCTCGGATTTGGTCGTATCGAAGAACACCACATCACCACTCCGGTCCAGATTACCACTGCGCTCGGCAAACTACTGCGGCCCGTCGGCCGCGTCAGCATGCCGTTGTTCGCGCCGCAATCCCTTTCGCTCTACGAATGTACCTCGTGGACGAACCGGTAGAACCACCCGTCTTTGCAGATGTCCCAATTGCCGCACTAGCACCCAGGGCCGTGCTGATTTCGCCTACGCGTTTCTTCGAATATAGACGGACAAGCCCGGGTAGGGCACCGCCATCTGGAACTCTCTGGCCAGCATTGCCGATACCGACGCATCCAGAGGCACGCCAGTGCCAACCATCACAGCATCCGCCGAAGCGAGGAGAGGATCGAATCCGGCCGCGCCGGGCCGTAGCCGGGGGGGAGGATAGTGTTGATACGCAACGGGCAGGAAACGGCATGTCCCCAGATCACTGATGTCATAGAGTCCGTCGGCGTACTTCTCGAGACCGATGGTCACGACCTGAAGCGGTGGGCGCGAAGGCGGGGCGGCAGCGGGCAGGGGAAACATCTCGAACATCCCGAAACGGGTGCGTGGCTGGCCGTAGCCGAGCGCCAAGCTCAAAAGGATCACGTCTTCCTGTTTGGAGGATCCGGCTTGCTCGCCGGGGAGATAGACGACGTGGGTCACGCCCAGGGCGCGAAGACGATCATAGAAGTCCCGCACGTTCTTGAACCCGCGGTAGTCCACGAGCCCCTGAAAACCCGCCCAGTCCAAATAGGTTCGCCGATTGATTCCCAACTGTGGGTGCCAGTGGTGCACCAACACGACCGCATCCTTCGGCAGAACGCGATCCAAGGCGAAATAGTCGGCGGACATTCCCGCGAACCGACTTCTTGCACGCCCATCAAGCGTGCTGCGAATCAGCGAGATACTGCTCGTCGTCCGGTCGGATCCGGCGAACCACAGGTCCCCTCCCCAGATGATCTGCAAAGCCACCAGCGCGATAACTCCCAGACGAGCGAACCGCCCGACCGCCCACGCCCGAACCAGTACTGCGGCGGTTGTCGCCACCAACAGAGGCAAGATGATCTGAAGGTTGCGGTCCACCAGGTAGGTAGACGCCCAACAAAACAGCGCCATCAGTGAAACCATGGCGCCGACCCACAGACGTCTCGCGCCGGTCACGAACAGCAACATAGGTAAGGTCAGCGTAAATAGAAATCCGAATGTGGGCAGATTCCCCATAAACGCGTAGTGCGGCTTGAACGCAAACGAGAAGGTCAGCCCGAGCGCCTGAACAAAGCGATTCCAAGCGTCACCGGACGGTCTGCAGTTCCAATCGGTGAGGAGGTAGCGAACCAGGAGCGGCGCATCGGGCACGGTTGGCCGGCTGCCGGTAAACCAGTCCTGGGCCAGCGGGTAGAAAGGGTTGCCGCTAAAAACTATGTTCTTCCCGAAATGCGGGGCGGTCACCACGACAACTGTCGCCAAGATGATTCCAGCGACACGCAGAATTCGTCGACATGCCAACCTGAAGGATTCCCCGGCACGAACCATCTGCCAGACCAGCACCACGGTCATCGGTCCGATGAAGTAGAGGGACTGAAACTTGGACAGTAACGCCCCTGCCCCAACGATCCCCCAAAGCGCGAACGCGGCGTCGGAACGCTGAGCAGTCAGACGAACGGATAGCATGAACAATGGCATTGCGAAAGAGGCCGCAACGTGATCTTGGGATCCGCCCATATTTCCGTCGTAAACAAAGATGCCGGGAAACAGGAAGAACGCCGCCCACGCGCCACGCACCCGCTTCTCGGCAGCCAACCAGCGCACCGCGCACCCAACCCCGACCAATGTCCACAGGAACAGTGAAAACTCCGTGTGCAGCGCCATCATCCACCGCGTGAGAGGTTCACTGAGCCCGGGCACCAAGAAATCCCACGTGTGGAGAATGCTCCCCAAATGGGGATACATCCGTTGCCAGTCGCCTGGAAACGCGACCAGGCGCCCCTCGCGCGCATAGTCCTGCGCACTCGAGAGGTGCATCCAACGCGAGTCATAGTTGATCGCGTCCGGTGTCAGCACACCCAGATAGGCCATTCCGATACCGAAAATGCCGAAAACTGCCACCGCCGTACCCAGCCAACGTTTCGGCAGCTCCCCGAACGGATCACTCGCCGCCGCCTGACGCCACCACCGTAGCAAGCTGGGAAGGCCCGCTGCCAGAAAGGCGAGGGCCAGGCCTGCGGCGAACGCGGGTTTGAAGAGATGAAGGGCACCCAGCAGGTACAATCCAAACGCGAATCCGGTCACGCCGACCGCGGCACTAATGCACAGCCGCTCGATGGGCGGCAGACCCACGGGCAGGAGCCGACGCGTGACCACCAGACCCACACCAGCCCAACCTAGGTTTACGACGACCTGCCACGCGAGGATGACGCCCAGGGGGATAGCCAGCCAGGTCCTGATCGGTTCGAACCGATCGAGGAAGGGCAGAAGTCCCCCGACGGCGATCACGCCGACCACCAGAATCGCTAGCGAACGGATGATGCCAGAAACGCTCGGTGCCTGCAGAACGCTAGCGAGACGGGTCAGCGGCCGACGAAGCATATCTTCTTGGTCCGCGAACGTTCAGACGAACTTGAGTTTGCTGGCCGCCACCGCCGACATCTTGAGCAGCAGCCAGCCGTGCAGCCAGCGCGAGATGTTGGTGGAGCCGTAGAGGCGTTCCCGGTAGCGAACCGGAATCTCCACGATCTTCAGATTCAGTCTGGCCGCCCCGAATATGAGATCAAAGTCCCCGAAGGGATCGAAGTCACCAAATACGTACCGCGCAGCCGACAGCCGCTCATAGTCGCGCCGCCGCAGCACTTTGGTTCCGCACAGCGTGTCCTTGATAGGCTGTTGGAGCAGATAGGTGAATAGGTGGGAGAAGGCGTGATTGCCGATGCGGTTGAAGAAACGCATCGCCCCAGGTTGCATGGGATAGACCAGGCGCGTTCCCTGCACGAAATCCCCCAGCCCGCGTGCGATGACGTCGTAGAACACGGGCAGTTCTTCCGGCGGCACAGTCAGGTCGGCGTCGAGGATCATCAGCACGTCGCCTTGGGCCTTGGCAAAGCCCAGCCGCACGGCATCGCCCTTGCCTTTCCCGGTCTGCTGGTAGGCGGACAGCTTGAGCGGGCCGCGATATTCCTTGATCGCGTCTTGAATCGTCTCCCAGGTTCCGTCGGTGGAGCCGCCCTCGACGAAGATCAATTCGGTGGACGAGCCCATGGGCGGTGTCCGCTGGATTGCTACGCTCACGTTGCCCGCTTCGTTGCGCGTGGGCACCACCACGCTTACCGAAAGCGGCTGGGGAGCTGCGCTTGCATCCCGTCGACGCAAGGCATAGAGCCGATAGAGCGAGAACCGTTGCAGGATCGGCAACTTGGCCAGATAGCGATTGACCAGCGGGGCAAGGCCCGGCACCGGCAAGGGAAGCAGCAGGCGGTCCTCGAAGCGAACCATCTCGAGTCCGGTGATGTTGAACAGGTTGTGGAAATCGCTGTGCGACAGCCAGTTCGAGGTGGGAGCCGGGGTCTTCCAACCAACCACTTCTGCCGCCTGCGCGGCAAATTCCCAGAGGTAGTTGTAGGCCGTCAAATAGATCAACCCATGCTCAGTCAGGCGATCGCGCAGGCCTTCGAGCCAGGCCCGCACGTCGGTCACCGTGTGACAGATGCGATCGCAGATCACGGCATCGAACTTTCGCCCGGGCGGCACGCATTCGACCTTGCCTACCTCGAAAGTAATCTCCGGATGGTGACGTTGGGCTTCAGTCGCCAACTCGATCGAGGGAGCAATCCCCACCCGTTCCCGGTTGGGCAAAGCGGTGATCAGGTCACCGGTGCGGCAGCCCACCTCCACCACCGATGCGTCGGCGGGAATCCAACGCCGCAAAGTCGCGCGCAGATCCTCATCCAAGAAGTCGCGAGCGGCGGGGTGGCGCGGGTGCTCGAAGGCCACCCGGTGAAAATAGTCTGCCCAGGCCGCCTGCAGTGCCTCCGGGGAGCCCGGACGAAGTCCCACGGGTGATGGCAAAGATCCTGACCCAGGCATCGGAAGCGGCACTAGAAGTCCATGTCCACCAACGGGAAGATCTTCTTGAACCGCTGGCCCGGCTTGAGAATGATGATCTCGTTGCGCTCAATCATCAGGTCGGAGTTGGTGAAGGTGAGCCGATGCTTGCCGCAAGCGAGGCTGTAGTCGATGAGCGGGGTGCTCTTCCCGGTCGGCTTGCCATCGATGGCCACCTGAGCCCACGGCTTGGAACCGATGTTCACCACGCATTCCTCTCCGCCCCCAGCCCCTAGCCTTCCCTCATTTTCGAAGACGTCATCGTCACTCCCGGCCTTGTCCCGAGTCTTGCCGCCTCCCGCGGGCTTGGGGCCGCCCAAGCCGTCGTCACTGGACGTTTCCCCCCGCCTGGCTCCCCTGGCTGCGCGGCGCGAACCGGACGACCTCCCTCGGTTTTCGGCCAGCACGCTCGCGCCGCTTGCTGGCGGCGTAGCTGCAGGCGTACTCGACGGACGCACCCCGGGCGCCACCGCTCCTCCCGTGCGTCCCGCTGCCGACGCGCCAGCTCCCCCGGATTCGCGAGCGGCGTTGATCTTCAGCGTCTGGCCTGGCTCCTGGAAGATCTCCTGGTGCCAATCCTTGAAGCGCGGATCCCCCTTGATTTCCAGGACATGGCGGCCGGGGGTTATGCGAGAAGCCCTGAAGTTGGTGGTTGCCTGTTTCCCCGTCTCATTGATGACAAAGGCCTGTCCGTCCAGCCACACCAGACCACCGGGCGGCTGGCTGGTCAATTCGAACCCGGTGTCGGGCGACGCCTCCATCTCGATCTCCACACGCTCCACCTGCGCGGTGCGAATCTCCACGTCTTGCTCACGTGACACGTACCCGTCGTGCGCAACTGCCACGTGGTAGATGCCAGGCCGCCGCTCAATGACGTAGGGCGGTCCCTCGCGCAAGGCAACCCCATCGACAGTCACCCGCGCATCCGGTGGCTTGACTCCTATCTGCATCTTTCCCGACCGGGTCAGGTAAAGATAGGCTCCGCCGCCTCCTAGCGCCATGAACGCAAGGAAGAGCAGGTAATACTTGATGCGGGATGGCGGCCGCAAAGACAAGGCGGCCGCAGCGACAGTCGACGCGTCCATGCCGCCCGACAATCGCGTGCCCGGCATGCCGTAGAGCTGGCCGGGCACGCCAGCACCGAGAAGGACCGGCGGCCCCTGGTCGAACCCTGGCAAGGGCTGGGCTGGGAAAAACGACGGCGGCGCCGGCATGGCAGGAGAAGAAACGCCCGGAATAGGCACGTTGGGTGCGCCCACTCCCAGCAAGGTCTGGCGCAGTGCCGAACGAGGTGGCTCGGGCGCGGACGGCGCCCCCAGAGGTGCAAACAGCGGCCGACCCATCGGCACAGGAGCCAGCGGCATGGGACGGGCAGCCGCAGGAAGCACCAACGGTCGGGGCGAGCGAGAAGCCCCGGGCTGAACCGCAGGCGCGGCCGGCGTGGCAGCAAAGGACGCGGTTGAGCGTCCCGGCGGGGGCAAGGGTAGAGTCCGAACCGGCGGCGTGTTGCCCATGCCCATCACGGTCTGACGAGGCGAGACCGTCGGGCCTTCCTTGTGGGTCGGGGCTTTCTCGGAGAAGGTCGAGGGCGCGGCAAAGCCCTCGTCCATCTCCCTCAGGGATGCCTCAGAGGGCGCTGCGGCCACGGTCTTGTCTTCGGTGCCAAGAAAAGCATTCTCGGCCCGGGCTGCCGGCGTATCTGCGCCGATTGGCCTGTCGAAGATCGACGTCTCCAACTCATCGTCATCCCAGCCCAACGCCTGGTCGTCCTTCGCCCCAGGCGAGGCCCGGTGGGTCGGCGCCGGCGACTCCGCATCGGCTTCGATGGGTTCGATCTCTTCAATGTCCTCGGAGGTAGGGACTTCGGGAGCCTCTTCGACCGCCAAAGCAGCAGAGAAGGTCCGCTTCATCCAAACTGATAGGTCCTTACGCGACGAGAACTGGCCGACGGAATACAGGAAGGCCTGCAAGTCATCGTGCAAGTCGAGGGCGTTCTGGTAGCGGTCCTCCAGGTCCTTGGCCAGCGCCTTGAGCACGATGTGTTCGAGCTGCTCAGGAATCTGCGAATTGAATGAGGACGGCGGGACAACCTCGACGTTGCGAACCTTCTCCAAGGTTGAAAAGTCGCTCTCGCCGACGAACAGCCGCTCGCCCGTGAGCATTTCGTAAAGAATGATACCGACCGCGAAGATGTCGCTGCGCCGGTCGATGGACAGTCCGCGCACTTGTTCGGGCGACATGTAGCCGAACTTGCCTTTGAGGATGCCGGCCTGGGTCTTGGATGCCTTGCCTGCCGCCTTGGCGATACCAAAGTCAATGAGCTTGACCTCACCCTCGTATCCGATCAGCACGTTCTGTGGCGAGACGTCGCGGTGAACGAGGTTGAGCGCCCGACCCTGGGCATCGCGCTTGTTGTGCGCGTAGTCCAGTCCCTCACAGACCTGCATGATCACGTAGCAAACCTGAGGCAGGGGCATGGTCTGGTGCTTCTTGCGCAGGTCATCAAAAATGCCGCGCAGGTCGCGCCCCTGCACATACTCGAGGGCGATAAAGTACGCGTCGTCCACCTTCCCGAGGTCGAAGATCTGGGCGATGTTCGCGTGCTGCAATTGCACCGCGATCTTCGCCTCGTCGATGAACATCGTGATGAACTCTTCGTCCTCGGCGATATGGGGAAGGATGCGCTTGAGCGCAACGATTCGCTCGAAGCCCTCCACGCCCATGACCTTGGCCTTGAACACCTCGGCCATGCCCCCGACGTTGATGCGTTCGAGGAGGTAGTATTTCCCGAAAGGAGTGGGCTTGTTCAAGCGACGACTCCGGAGCGTGGGCAGCAGCGGACGTGAGTCATCTCGTTATCGACCACGGGCAGGCTCGAAGTCAAGGAAGCCGCTCCGAGCAAGACGCGGCGACCACCACCCGAACCTTCAGAACAGGAAGTCCGCACCATGGTGTCGAGCAGTAAAGGCTGCGTCACCCCTCGATCCAGACCTTGTCCATGCGATCACCGGCCTGGATCTTCTTGACCACGTCCAAGCCGGAAATTACTTGCCCGAACACGGTGTGCTTGCGATCGAGATGCGGCTGCGGTGAGTGGCAGATGAAGAACTGCGATCCACCCGTGTCCTTGCCCGCATGGGCCATCGAGAGCGAGCCCGCCTTGTGAATCTGGCGCTTTCCGGTGGTCTCGCACTTGATCTTGTAGCCGGGGCCACCGGTTCCGTCGCCAAGGGGACATCCCCCCTGTATGACGAAGTCAGGGATAACGCGGTGGAATGTCAGTCCGTCGTAGAAGGGACGGCTAACCTTTTTCCCGGTTGATGGGTCCACCCACTCCTTGGTTCCGTTCGCTAGACCGGCGAAGTTGGCCACCGTGGCCGGCGCGTCATCTTCGAACAGTTCGGCCACAATCTCGCCCTTGCTCGTCTCAAGATGGACTTTCTTCATCGCGATACTTTAACCCGCTTTGCGCCCACAGTGTAGTAGGAGATGTCAGACGTCGGGGACAAGCTTCAAGCGGCCGTGCGACAGCCTGTCGATCCCGGCTGCTAACGCGCCGCGCTCCAAGCAACTTCGTGCGGAGCCAGCCGACAATCAGGCAGGAGGTCCGAGCGCAGTGAAGAATTCCTCCAGGCCACTCTGTGCTAGTGTTCGAGTCTGTCGATGAAGGTTACCAAACCGCCATCGGGATTGGTTTCCGCACACCCCGCAGGTCTTCCTGCGGTTGGGAGCGCCGGGGCCAAGGGCTTTGCCGACAAGCTCGCCAGAGCCTCGGGAAGTGGCAAGACGCGTACCGCAACTGCGACCCAGCCGGCCGCCCACGCCGGCAGCATGCCCGCCGTCGCAGACATCGCCAAGGCCCTGAAGGCCGGGCAAATTACGCCCCAGGCAGCGCTTGACCGTGTGGTTGAGCTAGTCGTGTCCCGCCGTGTGGGTCCCAAGGGACCTGCCGCAGTCAGGGAGAAACTTGGCGCAGCACTCCGCCAGACGCTGGAAGACGATCCCATGTTGGCGGCCAAGATCCGCGCGCTGGACGAGGGGTAGCTGGCGCGGACCCTCAGGGTGGAAGCGACAGATAGGGCGTCTCTCGTTCCGGATCCGGGTAGCGCCAGCCGCCTTGGGCGGACAGAACCTCGACCGCGAACAAACCCCCGGCGCCACCCCCGGCCACCGATGCGGAGTAGCTTCCGTCGCCGGCCGCGGTCGTGTCGACCACGCTCCAGTCGACCTCGCTCTGGAAGGGTTTCCACAGAACGCGAACCAGGGCATCCGCGGGAACCACCGTGGCAAAGCGTGCCCGTACCGACCAAGTCACCGCCGCGGGATCGAATGGCGTCACCGACAGCTCGGCAAGGCCAGGGCCTTGCGGCCGTGAAGACCGCAACCAAACCTCGGCGGCGGGCATGGTCGCAGGCGGGACTGGCATGACCGCCGACACCTGGGCCTCGCTGGCGTCGATCGCCTGGGGATCGGCATCGAGGGCCGGCACCTCCTCGGACCAATGAAACGGATCGTAGCCTATGGTCAACATGCGCAGATGATCGGCGAACGGGCGGATGTAGGACGTGTCGTCGGCGAGCTGCCTCCAGGCATCGTCCGCCGTCGCAGTTTCGGCTCGCGCGGCGCTTAGCCAATCGCTGAGCCCCACACGCTGGTAGACGGCGAGCGCGGTAGCTCCGCGCAACTTGTGGCCGAAGTACTGGCCCAGATCGGCGAGCGCGTGGCATTCGCGAACGATGTCGCGCGCAAGCAGGTTGTCGTCGGGTGCGCCACCCGCCAGCGCCGCGCGATCGGCAGCCTCGAGCACGCGCGCAGCCACCTCGACCGGTGACAGGCGCGAGGTGGCGCTGCCGGCGATCAGATCGGCGGCCACCTCGTCGGGGCCGGCGATGGCGAAACTGTCAAACGCGCCTTGCCGGTAGCAAGAGGCTGTCTGCGTCCCAGACGGCGTGGCCCAGGACCCGACGTCGCCCCCGAGCTCCAACTCGGGCGCGAAGTTGCGCGAATCGGGACCGCAGGTGTGGACGGTCTGGATCCACGGCACGATCTCGCTGGCAGCCTGCATGGTGTCCCACAGAAAATCACCGCCGGTCTCGCGCGCCAACATCGCGCGGAAGAGATCCTCCGGCGTGTCGGGGTCATAGCTCAATCGCCCCCACAGAAGGAACATCATCTCGTCGCGGGCGAAGGTCCACGGCGAGAACCGGTCGCTATCCTGGGCGTGGTAGCCGTCGCGTTGGGGGAAGTAGGCCTGCGGCGGCTCCAGGGTGAAGCCACGAACCGCCGGCGAAAAGGCCAGAGACTGAACCGTCCGTCGGGTGCGCGCGTAGGACGCCTGGCGAAAGATCCGATGGGTTCCCCCGGCCCGCACCTGGAATAGGAAATCGTAGGGCGTGGGCGGGTTGAGGAAGTCCTGGTAGCTGTACGCTCCGAAACTCGCCAACCAACCGCCGGCGATGGCGTACGGCGCGCCCCAGTGCTCGCCGTTGTACTTCGCCTCCACCACCATGCTCTCTCCCGCCAATCCGTCACCTACCATGGCCTGGAGCGAGAGGATGTCCGTCTTCGAAGCGCCCCAGGTCCGCGTGTACGGTGCGACCCCGGTGCCCGCCTGCTCCACGCCCGCGATGAAGGTGTCGCCGTACCACGAGGCCGGACGACTGCTCTCGCCGATACGGAAGCCCAGACGGGCCAGGCCGGGGGCGCGGGTGGCGAGATCCTGGGCCGCCTCGCGCGTGTAGATCTTGACTGCGTCGTCGCTGATGGCGTCGGCGGACGCGCCGTCTAGGCTGGTGAGCGCGTTGTAGCTCATCAGACCGACCTTGATCCCCCGCGCCGTGGCGAGCGCGATGACCCGGTTCAGGGCGGCGAGATTCCGCTCCCGATCGGCCGCGGGCGCGCCGACGTCCGGAAAGGATGGCGAGCGCGCAAAGTACAACAAGGCGTTCGGGAAAAGCGTCGATCCCAAATCGTACATCCCGTGGATGTCGAGGAAATTGAATCGCGCGTGCGCGAGCAAATCGAGATACTGCGTCCAGTACTGCTCGTCGAGGAACCACCAGTCGGTCTCACTCTGTTCCGGCAGAACCAGAAACGGGTTGGCGGCGCGGAGCGAGACCGCCGGCGCGCCGCGCACCACCTCCGGCAGAGGCAATGCGCACGCACCCTGGAACCGCAGGCGTTCGGCGACTTCCAGCGCGCCGTACATCGCGCCCACGGCGTCGCGGCCGACAATCCACGTCGCGTCGCCGAGGGGAATAATGAGGTAGGACTCGGGGTGCGCGTCCAGCACGCGCGCAATGGTATCCGTCTTGCCGACAAGCGCCGCGTCGCCAACCACCGCCACCTGAACCCTCGCCGTGCTGTGCGCCTCCGCAAGCGCTCCGTCGAGTGCGCAGCGGGCGTAGTCGACGGGTGTCGTCGGCTGGTGACCGTCCGCACAAGTCACCGTCGACGGCCAGCACCCGTCGGCGCCTAGCTGCCCTTGGCAGACATCGTCGCCCACCGGGGAGCATGGTCTAGCGTGGGTCCAACATCCGGCCAGATGAACGACGACGACCAAGGTCGGGAAAACCCAGGCCGGATGCACGCCAAGGTGCCAGGTGCCGCGCACCATGTTTCCCACTATACGCTGGTGGATGGTCAAACCGATGTGGGTTCTTGCACTTCCGGAAAGCCTTCCGATCCGCGCATGCGCGACCTGGAGCGCGTTCGCGCAGCGCGCTGGCGCTACGGCAGCACAGTCCCACCCATCAAGGCACGTTCAAAGCCTGCTCTGTTGGTTCTCGTCGACTGCCACGGTGCGTGCAGATCCCATGAAGCTTCACACTTTGCCTACACATATATATAAAGCGCGTGAGAATCATATTGCGTCCTTGACGCAGAAACATCGATGTCCATGGATTCCGGCACTCGCCGGGTGAACGCCAGCTCGCGCGAGCGAGCAGCGATTCGTGGGCGCGGATTGACGTCTGGCTCTTCACGACAACAGGAGATATCGAAATGAAAGATGTGACGAAACGCAGCTACTCCGCCGCCAGTCTCGTCGTCGCGGGATTGATCGCCTTTGCCGCATGTTCGTTGAAGCCACAGCAATCCGGCGGCAGCGGTGGAAGCGCGCAAGGCGGGAGCGGCGTCTCAGGCGGAGGCCAGGGGGGTTCATTGCTCGGGGGTCAAAGTGGAACCACCGCAAGCAGCGGCGGCAGCACCTCCGGCGGCGGCACCACCGGCAGCAGCGGCACACCCGCAGGCGGCAGCACCACCGGCGGCAGCGGCACACCCGTAGGCGGCAGCACCACCGGTGGTGGGACCACCGGCGGCAGCACCACCGGCGGTAGCACCGCCGGCGGCACCCATACAGGAGGCGCTACCATAGGCGGAACGCCCGCAGGCGGCAGCACCACCGGCGGCACCCGTACAGGAGGCGGCACCCAAGGAGGCGCCGTTACAGGAGGCGCCGCCACAGGAGGCACCATTGCGGGCGGGAGCACCATGGGCGGCAACCGTACGGGCGGGACCCCCACGGGTGGTGGGAGCCCCACCGGCGGGATCGCCACGGGTGGCAGCACCGCCACGGGCAATGTCACGGCCTGTACCTCGTACACGCCCACCTACACCATCCCAACACCCATGAAACCGGTGGACTCGGCGGCCACGAACTACGTCAGCCAGATGGCGTCTACCGACAAGATCAACATCCTGTCCGGCGCCGCCTCCGCAAATCCGTATGCGACGGCCGGCCAGGCTTTCCGTTCGCTTGGGGTCGCCAGCCAGAACATCCCCGACTACCCCATGCGCGACGGACCGCGCGGCATGCGCAACATCATGCCTGGCGATGTCTCCACCACCTGGGCAGTTGCCGAGGCGCGCGCGGCTTCATTCGATCTCGATCTCGAACAACGCGTGGGCAATCTCCAGGGCAGGGAGATGCGCGCAGCCAAGAACGAGCTTGCGCTCGCGCCGGTGGTCAACACGCTCCGGCACCCGCGCTGGGCGCGTGCGCAGGAGACCTATGGCGAAGATCCTGTGCTGCTCGGTGAGATGGGCGCCGCCTTCGTGCGTGGGATGCAGCAACCAGGCGGGTGTGGCGCGTGCCCCAAGCACTATGTCTTGAATGACACGGACAACAACCGCATGACGGCCAATCCGACCGTGGACGATCAGACCCTGCATGAGAACTACACCCGGCCATTCGAGATCACCGTCAAGAAGGGGGATCCAGCGTGCATTATGGCTGCCTACAACATGGTCAACAGCACTCACTGCACGGAAAACAGCCACATCCTCAACGATATCCTGCGCACCCAGTGGGGTTGGGGTGGTTTCGTGGTGTCGGACTGGAGTGCGGCCCAGGCAGGGCATGGCGCTGCATCGATGAACGCGGGGCTTGACCTAGAGATGCCGGTTCCCTCGGCCTTCACTACCCTCAGCAGCGATCTGACCGCAGGCACGCTCTCATCCGCGACGCTCACCCAGGCCGCCACGTACGTGATGAACGCGCGCACGAAGATGAAGGACTTCGACGCTACCTACATGTCGAGCACAGCGAGTTTCAGCATGGCCGGCGCGCAAGAGTCCGTGTCGCTCGCGGAAGAGACCGAGCTGAAGGGCGCGGTCCTGCTGAAGAACGACGGCATCTTGCCGCTTGGCACGCTAGCGACCACGGTGGGAAGCGGTTCGCCCAACGTCAAGACCATCGCGATCGTCGGCCCGGACAATAACCTGCCGGTCGCACCGACACCCGCCCAAAACAGTCTGGCGAACTTCGTCTCGGGCCTGGGCGACCGAGGTAGCAGCCAGACAGTTCCTCCGCATGCCGTGTCGTATTTCCAAGGACTTCAGAACCACGGCGGCGGCCTGACCATCAAGCAAAGCTCCGATTCCTCCGCGGCGAACGGGGCAGATGTGGTCATCATCCCAGTCTCGATGGCGCATGAGGATGAGGGCGAAGCCTACGGTCTGGGCGCCGACCGCCAGAACATGAACTTGACTACGATCCATCCCATCCACTGGACCACGAAACCAGCGGCCTTCATCCAAAGCGTCGCTGCCATCAACCCGAACGTCATCGTGCTGCTTAACGTGGGCAGTGCCGTCATCGTCGAGGACTGGATGGCCAGCGCCAAGGCGATTATCCAGACCTTCTACCCTGGACAAGAAGGCGGAACTGCCCTGGCAGCGCTGCTGTTTGGCGACAGCAATTTCTCGGGCAAGCTCCCCTTTACCGTCGGCCAGAATGAATCCGATTACCCGCAGTTTCAAAACAGCGGCTCCGGGGCCGCCACCATCGAATACTTGCACGGCTACCGCCGGTTCGAAAAGAACGCCAAGCCGGTTCGCTACTGGTTTGGCTATGGCCTGAGCTACACGACCTACAGCTACAGCAATCTGCAGGTGCTCTGTTCGAACTCGACGATCCCGGCGACCGGCGCCCTGAACGTTCAGGTCACGGTCACCAACACCGGCAAGGTGGCGGGCGACGAGATCGTTGAACTCTACATCGGCTATCCGAATAGCAAGGCGCCCCAGCGGCCGGTCAAAGAGCTCAAGGCCTTCACCCGGGTCACCCTCGCGCCTAGCGCGAGCCAGGACGTCCAGCTCTCCATCCCCGCGAGCGACACGGCCTATTGGGATGTAAGCAAGAATGCCTGGACGGTCGAGTCGGTAGCGCACACGGTTCTGGTAGGGCCGAGCGCCGATCCAACTAAGCTCTTGTCAGCAACCTTCACGATCCAGTAGAAAAACCTAGACTGCTGTTCGCGAATGCGTTGAACAAGGATACTTCCATGCACAGATCGACTGGCCGGTTGTTCGTTGCTGTGTGCCTGTTTGCCGGGGTTGGGCTGTTCGCGCCCGCCATCCGAGCCCAAACCCAAGAGCCGTCCGCGGCACGTTCAAGAAAGCGCGGCTCTCACCGGGGCAAAGAGGCTGTCCCAGCCCAAGCCGAAGAGCCATCCGCGGCACCCTCGTCAGACGAAGCCGCCCCTGTGCCAGAGGTTCCCACACCTCCGATCCCGCCACCCCCGCCACCTCCGGAACCTCTACTAGATAGCGCCCCTGTCTTGCCGCCCGCGGCCGCGCCATCCGCACCAGTTGGCACGTCACCTCCTGTCGCCGTATCCAAGCCCGCCGCCAGAACCGGACCTCCCGCCGAGGCCGGTCTTCCCGGCTGGATGTGGGCACCACTGGCACCGCACGTGTCGTCAGGGCTCGACTGGCACGGCAACCTCGAACTCGATGACGGCTACGTCAGGTACTCGTGGGAGCAGAACGCCTTTCAAACGCTAACCGTCTTCGATGCGCGCGGCCGCTTTGTCCTCGGTCCGATGCTCACTCAGGATCTGGGCAATGACTACTTCCTGCGCGAAACCGGGCAAGTCGTGGCTTGGGTTCGCGAAATGGCTGGCGAACACTACCAAATCAACGCCGATGACGTCTATGTCCAGGTCGGGAAGCAGGGACTCTGGGACTTCATGGCAGGTCGGTTTCTCACCTGGCGTGTCTTCCGCAAGGGCCTTGGCTTCGACTTGTACACCCTCGAGGATACCGGGGCGCGCACCGACAACATCTATTCCAACGCGAACTGGTTTCAACACATGTACGAGGTCAACACCATCTTCATGCGAGACCCATCGATAGGGCCGGTCGGCCGGGCCGCGTTTCACTTTTATCCGACCTCATGGTCGGGAATCGAGTTGGTTGGAACCTACGGCCACCTGGATGGTAGCCGGGACGTCCTCGGTGGCAGATTCGCCGCCGGTGCAAAGCTACTAGAGTACTTCAGTCTGCTTGCCGGAGCAGAGTATCAAGCTGTGTCGCCAGACTATCAGCAGTTTCAGTCCGATGGTCTAACTCCATGCGCTAAGTGCTACCAGGAGAGAACATACGGGTTTGGCGGCAGCGCTGCCCTTACCCCCTTGAAACAGATCGAGGCCGCCTTCAGCATCGCGTATAGCTGGGACCATTATTGGGATCAGAACCAGCTTGACACGCCGAAGAAGACTCATAGCTTGGGCGGCTATCTGCAAATTGACCCCCTCTCGTTCTTCACTCCCTACTCGCTCATTGCAGGTGGTGCGATCTTTCGGACGGAATATCTCAGTACAGGTGGTACGGCTGAGTACCAGCGCCACGATCAGCTGGCCGCCTACCTTGCCTACCCCCTCGGCTTCAACAACGCGGTTGTGAAGTTGGTCTTTTCCGAAGCCATCGGACACCGGCAATTAGGTACTCCAGGGAGTGAAACGTATCTCGATGCCCACATGTATTCGGTGCGCCTCCGCTTTGCCTACTACTATTGAGGCCCCCCGCCGAAACCGCACCTAGTGCAGAGCTCACTGCTGCGGCTGTGATACCAATGCCTTCGATGAAGCAGTTCCTGGCTACACTTCAGGTCAGCACCCAGCGCAAGCGCGAGCTGGTGGACATCACCGAGCGGGTGCGCGAGGAAGTCCGCCGTTCCGCGATCAGCAACGGCATCTGCGCACTGTATGCTCAGGGGGCCACGGCTGCGCTGATGATTCAAGAGAACGACGATCCGAATGTCACCCTGGACGTGCTCGATTGCTTGGAAAGCATCGCCCCGCAGGGCCGGTGGCGCCACGACCGGGTAGACGACAACGGCTCGGCGCACATTCAAGCCGGCATCATCGGCCCAAGCGAGGTCATCCCGATCCGCGATGGCAACCTCGCCCTCTCGACCTGGCAGAACATCTTCCTATGCGACTTCGACGGCCCACGAGCACGCCGAACCGTGATTGTGACGATTCAGGGAGAGTAGCTACAGCAGCACCGTCTCGCCCATGAGCGCACGGTCGACTCCGCGCGCCGCTTGCCGGCCTTCCATGATGGCCCACACCACCAGGGATTGACCGCGCGCCATGTCCCCGCCCGCGAACACCCCGGGGATGCTGGTCTGCTGATTCTCGTCGACTGCGACATTGCCGCGGCCGTCGAGCTTCACGCCCAGCTCAGTCAACATGCCCTCGCGTTCGGGACCGAGAAAGCCCATTGCCAGCAAAACAAGATCTGCGGGGAGCGTCCGCCCGGTGCCCGGCAGTTCCTCGATCTTGGGCGGCCGTCCGGCCTGGGGCACGAAGCGTATGTCGGCGATCTCGATGCCTTGCACCTGGCCGTGCTGGTCGCCCAGCAGGCGCTTGGTCTGCACCGAGAACAGGCGCGGATCTGCGCCGAACAGCGCCGCTGCCTCTTCCTGTCCGTAGTCGACGCGATAGATCTTGGGCCACAGTGGCCATGGGTTGTCCACTGCACGCTCTACCGGCGGCCGCGGCAGGATCTCGAGCTGAGTGACGCTTCGGCAGCCCTGGCGAAGAGCAGTGCCCACACAGTCGTTGCCGGTATCGCCACCCCCGATCACGACAACGTGCCTATCGCGCGCGTGAATCGGGCTCTTGTCCGTGCCGACGCCATCGAGCAAGGCACGCGTGTTGGCGACCAGGTACTCCATGGCAAAGTGCACGCCGTGCAGACCGCGCCCTTCCACTGGCAAGTCGCGCGGCTTGCAGGCACCCCCACAGAGTGCCAGTGCGTCGCAACTTGCCCGCAGTTCCGACACTGACATGGTCTTGCCGATTTCGACCCCGGTCCGAAAGCGCACACCAGCCTCCTCCATCAGCTTGACTCGCCGATCGACCAAGCTTTTGTCCAGCTTCATGGCGGGGATGCCGTACATGAGCAAACCGCCCACGCGATCCGCCCGCTCGTACACTGTGACCAGGTACCCGGCGCGGTTCAGCTCCTCAGCGCAGGCCAAACCGGCCGGGCCCGAGCCCACCACGGCAACGGTCTTGCCCGTCCGCTGTGCTGGCGGCTGCGCCTTTATCCAGCCCTCCTCAAAGCCGCGGTCGATGATGGCACACTCGTTGACCTTGATGGTCACCGGGGGCGCGTTGATGCCGAGCACGCAAGATCCCTCGCACGGGGCTGGGCACACGCGGCCGGTGAACTCAGGGAAGTTGTTGGTCCGGTGCAACCGGTCGAGCGCTTGTCGCCAGCGTCCCTTGTAGATGAGGTCGTTCCACTCTGGAATCAGGTTGTGGGTTGGGCACCCGATAGTCAGCCCATCGACCAGCTTGCCGGTGTGGCAGAAGGGCACGCCGCAATCCATGCAGCGCGCGCCCTGCTCGCGCATGCTCGCCTCGGGCAAATGCCCGTGAAATTCGCGCCAGTCGCCCAGCCGCTCGCGGGGCGCGCGGCTAACAGGCGTGGCGCGGGGGTATTCGAGAAATCCGGTCGGCTGGCCCATGGGCTACTTCTCGTGCACCTGTGCCCCGTCTTTGGCATTGAGCTGGAACGCCGCCATCTCTGCCTCATCCGGTGACAGGCCCTTGTCCCGCATGAGCTTCTGCGCCTCCATCACCCGCCGATAGTCATGCGGGATGACCTTCACAAAGAGCGGCTTCCATTGCACCCAGTGGGACAATAGATCTTGCGCGCGCAGGCTTCCGGTGTACTCGACGTGTCGTCGGAGGAGGCCCAACACCAGCTCAGTTTCCCCAGGGTCGTCGAGCGGGCCCAGCCCGACCATTTCCAGGTTGCAGTTGGACTCCAATTGGCGCTGCTCGTCCAGTACATAGGCAATGCCGCCCGACATGCCGGCGGCGAAGTTGCGGCCGGTCGAGCCCAGGACGATCACCCGGCCGCCGGTCATGTACTCGCAGCCGTGATCGCCCACGCCCTCGACCACCGCCGAAACGCCGCTGTTGCGCACGCAGAAGCGCTCGCCCGCCATGCCGCGAATGTAGGCCTCGCCGCTGGTGGCGCCGTAGAGCGCCACGTTGCCGGCGATCACGTTCTGGTAAGGGGTAAAGCCAGCCTCGCGCGGGGGACGAAGAATGAGTTTTCCACCGGACAGCCCTTTGCCCAGATAGTCGTTGGCATCGCCCTCCAGGACGAAAGTGATCCCCTTGGGCACGAAGGCCATGAAGCTCTGCCCAGCCGAGCCCTTGAAGTGGATCGAAATGGTGTCCTCGGGCAAGCCTTCGCTGCCATAGCGACGCGTAACCTCACTGCCCAGGCGCGTGCCCACTGTGCGCTGGGTGTTGCGCACGGGGAGCGTGGCCGTGATCTTGCGGCCCGACTCCAGCGCAGGTCGACACATGGGGATGATGGTGGTGTCGTCGTACCCCTCTTCCACCTTGTGGTTCTGCGGGTAAAGGCAACGCGTGCCAACCCCGTCGGCATGCGGCGGTTGATACAGGATGGCCGACAGGTCCACGCCCTTGGTCTTCCAGTGGTCGACCGCGTGCCGGATGTACAGGCACTCAGTGTGGCCGACCATCTCATTCACCGTGCGGAAGCCCAGCTCGGCCATCAGCTCGCGCACCTCCATGGCGACGAAGCGCATGTAGTTCACCACATGCTCGGGCCGGCCGCAGAAGCGCTTGCGCAACTCGGGATCTTGCGTGGCAATGCCGGCCGGGCAGGTGTTGAGGTGGCACACGCGCATCATCAGGCAACCCATGGCCACCAAAGGCGCAGAGGCAAAGCCGAACTCCTCGGCACCGAGGAGCGCGCCCACCACCACATCCCAGCCGGTCTTGAGCTGGCCATCGGTTTCGATCGCGACCCGGCTGCGCAGGTCGTTGAGCAGCAGGGTCTGGTGCGTCTCGGCCAGGCCCAACTCCCAGGGGCCGCCTGCGTGCTTGATGCTGGACAAAGGCGATGCGCCCGTGCCCCCGTCGTGTCCGCTGATCAGAATGACGTCGGCCTTGGCCTTGGCCACGCCCGCGGCCACCGTGCCCACGCCCACCTCAGCCACCAGCTTCACGCTGATGCGCGCCCGGTTGTTGGCGCACTTCAGATCGTGAATGAGCTGGGCCAAGTCCTCGATCGAGTAGATGTCGTGGTGGGGCGGCGGCGAGATCAGTCCAACCCCGGGGGTGGAGTGGCGAACCTTGGCGATCCACGGATACACCTTGGCGCCGGGAAGCTGGCCACCCTCGCCCGGCTTCGCCCCTTGGGCCATTTTGATCTGGATCTCGTCCGCATTGACCAAATAGGGGCTGGTCACGCCGAAGCGGCCCGAGGCCACCTGCTTGATGGCGCTCCTCATCGAATCGCCGTTGGGCAAAGGCACCCAGCGCGCCGGATCCTCGCCACCTTCGCCGGTGTTGCTCTTGCCGCCCAGGCGGTTCATGGCGATGGCCAGGGTCTCGTGCGCTTCCTTGCTGATCGACCCGTAGGACATGGCCCCGGTCTTGAAGCGCTTGACGATCTCCTCGACCGATTCCACCTCGTCAATCGGCACCGCCGGACGCGGATGGCGCAGCTCCATCAGGCCGCGCAGGGTGGCCAGGTTCTTCGACTGGTCGTTGATGAGCTGCGCGTATTGCTTGTAGATTTCGTAGCTGCCGGTCCGCACCGCGACCTGCAACTTGGAGATTGATTCAGGGTTGAAGAGGTGGTGTTCGCCCTCGCTTCTGAATCGGTACTCGCCGCCCGGATCGAGCCCCGCTTGCGGCAAGCTGCGGCTGGGGAACGCCCGGCGGTGCTGGCGCCGCACCTCCTCGGCGATGCCACCCAGACCCAGGCCGCTGATGCGGGAAGCGGTGCCAGCGAAATACTTGTCGACCAGCGAGGAATGAAGCCCGATGGCCTCGAACACCTGCGCCCCGTGGTAGCTCTGCACCGTCGAGATCCCCATCTTGGAGATGACCTTGACCAGGCCCTTGCTAATGGCCTTGGCGTAGTTGGTGCGCGCCTTCGCCGTGTCGACCCGGATGACGCCTTCGCCAGCCAGGGTTTCGATGACTTCGAGGGCCAGGTACGGGTTGACTGCACTGGCGCCGTAGCCAATGAGCAGGCAGAAATCGTGCACCTCGCGCGGCTCGCCGCTCTCCACCACCAGGCAGGTTCGCGTGCGCGTGCCCTCACGCAGCAGATGGTGATGCACCGCCGCGCAAGAGAGCAGCGAGGGTATGGGCGCATGCTCGTGGTCGAACCCGCGGTCAGACAGGATGAGGATCTGGCAGCCGTCGGCTACCGCGGCTGCCGCTTGTGCGCACAGCATATCCAGTGCCCCGGCCAGGCCCTGCTCACCCTGCGCCACGCGGAACACGGTGGACAAGGTATGCGCGCGAAAGCCGTGCCAGCCGTCGAGCGCGCGCAGCTTGTCCATTTCATGGTTGAAGATCATCGGCGAGCGCAGTTCAATCTGGTGGGCAGAGGCGGCTTGCGGGTCGAACAGGTTGCGCTCGGGGCCCATGGTGGTGCCGGCCGCCATGATGAGTTCTTCTCGGATGGCGTCCACCGGCGGGTTGGTCACCTGGGCGAAAAGCTGTTTGAAGTAGTTGAACAGGCTCTGCGGCCGGTTGGAAAGAATGGCGAGAGGCGTGTCGGTGCCCATTGAGCCGATGGCCTCGCCCCCAGTTTCCACCATGGGTTGCAACAGGCGCAGCACCTCGGCGGTGTAGCCGAAGACGTTCTGGCGCAGTTCCAGCGTCTCATGATCGGGCAGAGGCATCGCCGGTGCCGGTGGCAGGTCCTTCATATGCACCCGCTGTGACTCGACCCATTCTGCGTACGGCAACTCCGCCGCAACCCTGGCCTTGATCTCATCGTCCGGGACAATGCGTTTCTGCGAGGTGTCCACCAGGAACATGCGGCCGGGCTGAATGCGGCCCTTCTGCACGATCTTCTCGGCTGGGATGTCGAGCACACCGGTCTCCGATGCCATGACCACGAGACCGTCGCTGGTGAGGGTGAAGCGCAAGGGCCGCAGACCGTTGCGATCGAGCACCGCCCCGATCTGCACCCCGTCGGTGAAACAGATCGCGGCGGGGCCGTCCCACGGCTCCATCAGGCAGGAGTGGTACTCGTAGAAGGCGCGCTTCTCCGGGCTCATGGTCTTGTGCTTGTGCCATGGCTCCGGGATCATCATCATCACCGCGTGGGGCAGGCTCCGGCCGCCGATGACCAGGGTTTCCAGCACGTTGTCGAACATGGCCGAGTCACTGCCTTGCTCGTCGACCACCGGATGCAGCCGTTCGATGTCAGCGCCAAAGAGCGGCGAGGCCAGATCGTGCTCGCGCGCCGACATCCAGTTCACGTTGCCCCGCAGGGTGTTGATCTCCCCGTTGTGGGCGATCACCCGGTAGGGATGGGCGCGCGACCAGGAGGGGAAGGTGTTGGTGGAAAAGCGCGAGTGCACCAGGGCCAGCGCGGATTCCAAGGACAGCTCGGAGAGATCAGGAAAAAAACTGTCGAACTGGTCGGCGTTGAGCATGCCCTTGTAGACCAGGGTTCGGCACGACAGGCTGGCGATGTAGAAGAGCTTGCGTCCGCCGAGATCGCTTGCCCTCACCAGCTTCTCGGCGGTGCGGCGTATGAGCACGAGGCGACGCTCGAAAGCCGCGTCGTCGGCCAGCGCCGCGGGCCGGTCCACGAAGACCTGGGCCATGCCCGGCCGCGATTCCAGCGCGGTCTTGCCCAGACCGGTCGGGTTGGTGGGAACCTCGCGCCAACCAATCACCTTGTGCCCCATCTCGCTGGCGCCGATCTCGAAAAGGCGCTGGCATGCGGCGGCCTCGGCCGGCTCGCGCGGCAAAAAGACCATGCCGGCGGCGTATTGACCGGCGGGCGGCAACTCGATGCCGATGTTGGCGGTCACGCTGCGCAGGAATGCGTCAGGAAGCTGGACCAAGATCCCGGCGCCATCGCCCGTGTTCTCCTCGGAGCCGCTGGCGCCTCGATGGCCCAGGTTCTCTAGAACCCGAATGCCATCGCGCACAATCCGGTGCGACTTGCTGCCTGCGATGTCCACCACGAAGCCCACGCCGCAGGCCTCGTGCTCGTTGGCCGGATCGTAGAGCCCTTGCCGCTGCGGAGGCTCTTGCCGCGTTACTATCTTGCTGTTCATCGATGGCTCGAAGTTGGGTCCGTGTCCTTTAGATGAAGCCTAGCGCCCACCTGGTTGGTGTGAAACCGATCCTTCGGCGAATGAGGCGATTTTTTCCAAGACGAAACACATTGGAAACAAATAGGCAATAATGCCCCCTGCGTCCGCCCACATCGAAACAATGCAAGAATCCTTCTGCCCGTAGTGACTATTGTTTTCGTCCCTGCTACCCTGTGTTTCCAGAAATGCGCGCGGTCGTCGTCATGTCGAAACCGCAGGTCGGCGCAGCCGAGCCGGACTCGCCTGCAGCCGCCCTGCGCGAGCTGGGCTGCGAGGTGGTTGCGGTCGGCTACGACCTGGATGACCTGCCCGACGATCTGGAACACATCCGTCCTGCGGTGGTGGTGGTCGACGCAGGACCGTACCTAGAGGTAGGCCGCGCGGTGGTCAAGCACGCCAAGCAGATCCCCACCCTGGCCGAGGTGCC
>Ga0182027_10003167_pt1 | contig 26300 bp, 24 predicted proteins | sample 712E1DmetaG_FD_121300 | JGI IMG/M metagenome (GOLD analysis project Ga0182027, IMG submission 121300) | Permafrost microbial communities from Stordalen Mire, Sweden - 712E1D metaG (Illumina Assembly) | ecosystem: Environmental > Terrestrial > Soil > Wetlands > Permafrost | place: Sweden...
CGTAAAGAGGTCGTTGTCCCCGTTGACGAGCACGAGGGAATGGGGTTCAAACGATTTCAGCAGGTCGCGGCCGTAGATTTCACAAAGGTTGAAGCGGTGAAAATCCAGAACGGGATAATTCCGGGCGAAAAGCCAGAGCGGAAGGCTCGCGACCAGAACCCACGCGGCCGCCTTCTCTCCCGGGTGCACCTCAAACCACTTCCGGAGATACGACGGAAGACGATCGACGACGCACGCCATCCCCGGTCCGATCGCCAGGGCGAAAACGACAAAGGAGATAATGAGGAAGCGCTCCATGATCGTTTTGTTCACGACGCTGTCGGCGGGCATGCGCCCCAAAATCAGGAACATCGGACCGCTCATCACAAACGCCAGGGACCAAAGCACGAACGCCGGGCGGTCCCGACGGTAAAGCCGGACCGTTCCGATGAGGGCGAGGGCCACGCCCCAGGGCGAAAAACTCCGAAGGAGCGATTCGCCGTAAAACTGAAGATCGGTGGACACTCCGTGGAAAGTCCATTCGGAGAACTGGGGGGTGAGCCCTGTGGTGCCGTAGCTCCGGCGGGTGATGTGCGCGATGAACCGGTCCAGCGAATTGACCAGGCCCGCGTTCATGAACGGCATTTGAGGCGCGCGGATGGGCAAATAGAGGAACGGAGCGAGTCCCAGGAGGAACGCCACCCCGATGAAAAACGCCTCGCGGAAACCGACCCGCCATCCCCGTTCGCGGCGGGTGAGATAAACGAAGCCGGCCAGCGCGGGGACGCATAGAAGGATCGTATATTGGTGCGAAACGGCAAGGCCGAGGACAAAAGCCAGCATCATCGGCGAGGACAGACAGCGGGAAAGTCCGGGTGGGGAGGGCTGCCGTCCCGCCAACACGATCAGAAACAGCAATGAAACGAAAAAGGCGCTCAGCGCCGCCACTTCCGGGATCAGGCTGTAGAGCCAGAAGTGATAAGAAAAAGCGAGAGTCAACGCCCCTAAAGTCGAGATCCCCTTGCGTCCGGTCCACAAGAGCAGGACGAAGTAGGTATTGAGAATGGCAAGGCTCCCGCAGAGCGCGGTGAAAAGGATGATCCGGTGGGCGGCATTCCCGGGAGTGACGCGGCTGACCAGATGCCCCAGAAGCGTGAAGAGAGGATACCCGGGCGCATGCGCCACCCCCAGCGTATAGGCGACCGTCGTCAGTTCCGCGGAGTCGCCGGCGCTGAGAAGCGTGGGAGAGCTCGTCCGCACGTAGACGGCCAGCGCCAGTGCGGCCGTCAGGATGGCGATCTGGACGGATAGCCTCCTGTCAGAGTGGGAAGGGTTCCGTCGGAAAACGGACCATATCATATTTAAAATGGTGCTGGGGGAAGGATTTGAACCTTCGTAGGGCGTAAGCCCGCTAGATTTACAGTCTAGTGCATTTGACCGCTCTGCCACCCCAGCACTGAAAACTTGGACTGGAGGCGGAATTATAGCATGAGTAAATCAGCCGACGAGAGGACTTGAACCTCCAACCACCTGTTTACAAAACAGGTGCTCTACCAGTTGAGCTACGTCGGCAAAATTCGTAGAGAAAGATCGCGGCGGCGGCGCCGACGTTCAAGGACCACACCGGCCCCTGCCCGGGAATCTTCAGTAGTTTATCACACCTTTCGCGCACCAGGCGCCGTAACCCTTTGCCTTCGCTGCCGAAAACCAACACCATGGGGTCAGACCCCCGGGTGTCAAACACCGTGGGGTCTGACCAAAGGTCAGACCCCTGGGTGTCAATGTCAGCGCCGATCACCGAAAAGCCGGCTTCCTTCAAATCCAATAAAGCATCCGCCAGATTGCGCACCCGGATGAGCGGGATGTGCTCAATGGCTCCTGAAGAAACCCGCGCGGCGGTTTCCCCGACCGGGGCGCTCCGCCAGCGCGGAACGATGGCGGCAGCCACCCCGAAAAATCCTGCGCTGCGCAGGATGGCGCCGATATTGTGCGGATCCTGAATCTCATCGAGCGCAACGACAATGGTTCTACCCTCATCCGGCCTTCGGCCACCTTCTCCCACGTTACCGTGGGAGAAGGCAAGGCGAGAGTCCTGCCCTCGCCCGGCATTAGCCGGGAGAGGGTGCCCGCAGGGCGGGTGAGGGCTCCTCAACGCCTTTAAGGACCGGCTGAGGGACGACCGGCTGAGGGGACGGTCCGAAGTTTTTAAGTTATTTTTGCCAACCAATAAAAAACACGTGAATAAAAACACCCCGAATAGACTCTAATTGATGTGCCCCGATTGCCTCGACTGGATTTACCCGGCCACTATTACCACGTGATCGTACGCGGAGTGGAGCGACGCTCCATATTTAACGCTCCGGCCGACCGCACTGATTTTTTGTCACGATTGGCCGCGGGTCTGACGGAATCTGGCAGCCTCTGTTTTGCCTGGGCGCTCATGACGAACCATCTTCATTTGCTGCTGCTTTCCGGCGCTCGCGGTTTGTCCTCCTTGATGCATCCCCTGCTCACGGGCTATGTCGGGGCGTTCAATCGGCGATACAAGCGAGTTGGCCATCTTGTGCAAAATCGCTTTAAATCCATTCTCTGCCAGGCGGATCGCTATTTCCTCGAACTCATCCGTTACATCCACCTGAACCCGGTTCGCGCCGGCCTTGTAAAGACCCTGGAAGAGCTCAGGCGCTACCCTTGGACCGGACACGTGGGGCTCATGGGGACTGTGCCTCTTCTTTGGCAGGCGACAGACCCGGTGCTTGGCCGCTTCGGGTCGACTGTTTCCGCCGCGCGGACCGCCTATGAACAATTCCTACGCGACCGGTGGAGCGAGGGAGTCCGAGACGATCTGGAGGGTAGGTTGATGCGCCCGCGACAGGCTGGCGAAAGTTTTGATGCGCGAATTTTGGGCGAGGAGGATTTTGTTGAAAAGATCTGGGCCGAAGCGGAAAGCATCGAGGGCCAGGCTCTCCTCTTAAAACGATCAGGGCTCAGCCTCGAGACCCTCCAGCGGGTGGCCGCCGAGACATTCCAGGTAGATCCCGGATTGTTGATCTGCCGGGACCGACGCCGGTCGGTGGCACAAGCCCGGTCCCTGTTTATCTACGGGGCCACCGAACTGCTCGGCCACAGCGGCCAGAGGTTGGCGGAACAATTAACTCTCAGCTCAGCAGCGGTAAGCCAAGCGCGCCAACGCGGGCGACAATTGGCGACGGAGTACCACTTATTGAAGCGGCTGCAGGGAACACCCATAGCTTCCGGAAAATAACTTAATAACTTCGGACCGTCCCCGTTGTCGTTGTCTTTCGCCGTTGTCGTTGTCGTTGTCGTCCCTAAGTTCGTTTCCAGCCCAGTATGCACGGGGAAGGATTCGAACCTTCGTAGGGCATAGCCCGTCAGATTTACAGTCTGATGCTTTTGACCGCTCAGCCACCCGTGCATACTGGGCTGGAAACAAACTTAATTTGCCGGTGCAGTCCCTGTCGATTTAGCTCGCCTTTGGCGAGCGATATAGCGGACGGCACAGTGCCGCTCCCTATTTTCATAGATGCGGCACAGTACTCGCAGATACGGATGCGAGTGCAGTCTGCTGCTTTTGATGCCGCCCCCCATTTCTCAGAGGAGGCGGCACCTGGCGACCGAGTACTCATAGTCGCCAGGCCGCTCGGCGACGGGATGCGTTGTTCCGGCGCCGCACCCGCCACCTCTGGAAATTGACGGCGGGTGCAGCCACCCCAGCACTGGAGCGAGGATTATAACATTAGGAGCCGAGCCTGACCTTTGAGATCCGGATGTAGCGGTCCTCGGCGGTCTCGTACTCGCTCACGGTTTCAAGCGCATACGCGGGGCTCAGCGCCTCTTCCGGGACAGGCGCCTGCGTCGCGAACGGGATCTGTTGAACGACAATAATGTCATGGTAGAGATGACGCTCGAGCCCTGCCAGCACCCGCGGGACGGCCGCATTGGCCGTGTAAAAACTCATGGCCCCGTATTCCAGCGCCGTATACTCCGTCGGCCATTCCGCGATCACCAGGACGTTCTTGTCGGGATAGGTTTTTTCCAAATAGTCGTGCGCAAAATAAATCTCCAGATTCGGCCCCAGCTGATTGATGAACCGGCCCTCCACGGCGATCGGATGATACAGGGCGAAGAGCGCGATGGAGCCGAGGAGCAAGGGCGTTGAAAGCGCGGAGCGCGTCTCTTCAGAAACCGTCTCCAGCCAGAACAACGGCACGAGCGCGCAGGCCACAGAAAACGGCAGATAGTAGCGGGCGTTCGTGTGCGAGGCATACGCCCCGGCGTAATGAGACAGGACGATGATCAAATCCAGGCCGATCGCCACGCACACCATGAACGCCATCAAGCGCTGGGTGGGCTTTTGAAACGCCTGGCGCTCCAGGACCCCCACGACAAAAAGGTAGAGGAGAAGAGCAAAAGAAAGCAGGTTCAGGATGTTATTGAACGGCAGGAGAAAACGGAAATCGAGCTGCCACGTGAGCATGTCCATGAGGTTGGCGCGCAAGGACGACAGCCCGAAGATGTGCCTGGCTCCCGTATCGTTAATAAAATCGGAGTTCACCAGACGGCTCCACACGATAATCAAAAACCAGAGCGGCGTCATCGCGATGAGGACGCGATTGTCTTTGATGAATTCCCCCTTCACGCGGCGCCGCCCCCCCAGGAGGCCCAGGATCACGAAAAAGAAAATGAAGGACTCATAGCGCGTATTGGCGAGGAGAAGGAGCGTCACCCACAAGAGCCCGAAGGTGTCCCCCGCGGGATTCTGCAGGAAGGCATACAGCACGATCATCGACAGGCCCAGGCAAAAACACGCCAGGAGATCGAACCCCCCGGAGGTCCCGGAAATCGAGAAAATAGGGTAGGACGCCACCAGGAAGACCGCCGCCGCGCTGATCGACGCATTGAAGGACCGGCGCGCGCACAGGTAGACCGCGGCGAAGGACAGGAACATCAGGCCCGCGTTCAGGAGAAAGGCGTTCGCCGCGCCATAGCCGCGCACGGTGTGCAGGAGGCTGACGAGAAAAGGGAACAAAAAGGGGCGCTGGTCAATGGCCGTCGCGAAGGCGTCGAAGTTCCCGAACGAGCGGACCGCCAGAAGCTCATTGACCCCCTTCTTCCCGAAGACCATCGCGTGAGACGTTGACAGTAAATTGGTCTCGTCCCCCAGCGTTTTGAAGGACGGTTTCACGGAAAAATAAATAAACAGGGTCGCGACCAGGCAGAACAAAAGCCCGGCGAAGGACTGGCGCAAAAACGCGGCCGCGGAAAACGCCCGGGCCTCGAGATACTTCACCAGGGTATACACCCAGGCCAGGACGAGGGTGAACATCGCATAATAGGACCCATGCGCGAGGAAAGGGGTCATGTCCTTGGGATGCAATGCCGTATACGTCCAGAGGCCCAGGCTGGCCAGGGCTAAACAAAGGACGCTGCCATTTTGGGCCTGCCGCGCGGTCAGCATCAGGCTTCTACCCTGACCTTTGAAATCCGGATGAAATGATCGGGATCGGTTTCATATTCGGCGATGGGCTGGAGAACATAGGCGGGATTCAATTCGTTTTTCGCGGCCGGGGCCCCTGTCTTGAACGAAACCCTCTGGATCACCACGATGTCGTGGTACAGATGGCGCACCAGCCCGGCCAGGAAATTCGGAATGTTGTCGTTGGCGGTCTTAAAATCCACCGCTCCATACTGCAGGGCCGTGAACTGGGAAGGAATCTCGGCGATCACCAGGATCTTCTGATCGGGAAATTTCTGCCGGATCACGCCGTGCTCGAAGGACGTCTCGCGAAACGGATAGGAGAGATTGACGAAGCGCCCTTCCACCGCGATCGGATGATACAGCAGAAACAGGCCGATCGACGCCAGGAGAAAAAGCGTCGACCCCCGGGGCCCAGGGCTTTGCGGCCGCGCGATCAGCCAGACAATCGGGACCAGCGCGCATTCGATGGACAGGGGCAGAAACAGCCGGACGCCGGCGGGATGCAAGGACGTCCCGCCATAAAAGGCGAATGGCGCCGCGATGGAGGCCGCCACGCAGACGCATGAAATCAACGTGAAACGGACGAGCCAGGGAGCCTGGGAAATGCGCTTTCGCGCGGCGCTTCCGATCAAAAGAGACCCCAGGAGCGCGACCGCCAGGAGATTGAGAATATTATTGTAAGGATACAGGAAGTCGAAATGGAGCTGGGCCCTCAGGAATTCCAAAGAGTTATGCTGGAAGTGATGGAGACTGAACATGTTTTTTTCCGCCGGATCTTCCACCAGCATGAAATTGACCAGCGGTCCCCAGACCGACAGCAAAAACCAGAGCGGCGTCATCGCGACGACGATGCGGTTTTCTTTCAAGGAAGCGCGGGTCACGCCCCCCATCGCCGCCAGGAGTCCCATGACGATAAAAAAGTACACGTAGGACTCATGCCGCGTCTGCGAAAGCACCATCAGCGTCATCCACAACAGGGCGAATTTCTCGCTGGAAGGACCGCGCAAGCAGGCGTAGAGAGCCGCGAGAGAGAGCCCGAGGAATACGCTCGAAAGCAGATCAAACCCGCCGGAGGTCCCGCAGATCGAAAACACCGGGTAGGAGATGACCAGGAAGACCGCCGAGACGCTGAGAGGTCCGTTCAGGAATTGCCGCGTGCCGATGAAAACACCGGACAGGAAGACGAACATGAGAAACCCGTTCAGAAGAAAAGCGTTCGACGGCCCGAAACCGCGCAGAAGATGGAGAAGACTCTCAAGAAACGGAAATAAAAAGGGGCGCTTGTCGACTGCGTTGGTGGCCACGATGGGATTAAAGTCCCCGTGATAGCGCACGGCCATCACTTCGCTGGCGACCGTCCGTTCAAAAGTCATGGCGCGAGACGACACCAGGAGATTCGTTTCATCGCTTAAAGTCTTGAAAGAGGGTTTGACGGAGACCTCGATCATGACCGTGGCGAGAAGGCACAAGAGAATCCCGCCCCCGTACTGGCGCACAAACGCCGCCAGGGAGAATTCGCCGCATCGCAGATACTCGACCACGGTATAGACCCACGCCAGGAAGAGCAGGAGGATTCCGTAATAGGCCCCCTCCAGCAGAAAAGGCTTCATGTCATGGGGATGAAGGCCCGTGTAAACCCACAGTCCCAGGCCGGCCACCGTCAGCAGAAAAACAATGCTGTTTTGAATTTTTCGCATCGGAAGCATGGTGATTTTATAATTAATCCCTGCGTTCCACCGCACCCTCGTTTTCGAAACGGAATCGGAGGATGGCCCAGAGCGCTTTCCAGCCGTCCCTCCAGATCCTGACTTTTTTCCCCTCGGCGAAACTGCGGGATTCATAGGCGATCGGAACTTCGAAAGGGACATGCCCGCGACGGACCATCTTGGACACAATCTCCCAGTCCAGCTCAAAGCCGTCCGAAGTCAACCGGAGCTCGTCAAGGCAGCGGCGGGGAAAGACCTTATACATCGTGCAGGGATCCGTCAGGGCCACGCCGTACAAGAGGTTAAAGAAACGCGTGTAGACCCAGGCCCCGCAATCGATCACATAGCCGAGCCATTGCGTTCTCCCGCGGCGCCTGTAGCGCCAGTCCTGGTGGCCCAGGTGGCGGCTTCCGAGGACAAAAGACGTTTTGCCCTCCTGGAGCGGGGCTAAAAGCGCGGGATAATCCGCCGGGTCATATTCCAGGTCCCCGTCCTGAATCAGCACCCAGTCGCCTGTGGCGGCCGCGAAACCCGCCTTGACCGCGTGCCCTTTGCCCATCGGTTGTTCTTCATAGAGGGCCTTGAGCTTGCCTTCCGATTCGTAGCGCCGGACCACGTCGCGCGTGCCGTCCGTGGAATTGCTTTCAATGGCGATGATTTCTTTTTCCACGCCGGCCAGGGGAAGCGCGATCACTTTCTCCAGAAGACGGGACACGGTCGCTATTTCGTTATAGACGGGAATGATGATCGACAGGCGCAGCGCGTGGGCAGGCATTAGACCCTTCGCAAAATAAACAAGCCGAGGATCGGACTTGAACCGACAACCACCTGTTTACAAAACAGGTGCTCTACCAATTGAGCTACCTCGGCTGAAAGCGTAGAGAAAGATCGCGGCGGCGGCGCTGACGTTGAGCGAGGCCACCGGCCCCTGCCCCGGGATCTTCAGTAGTTTATCACACCTCTCGCGCACCAGGCGCCTCAAGCCCTTGCCTTCGCTTCCGAAAATGAGGGCCGTGCGCGGCTGCGGCTGGTGCTGCTCCAAGGCACTTCCTTCCAGGTCCGCCCCGACGACCTCGAACCCGGCGTCCTTGAGCTCGTTCACAGACTCGGCCAGATTGCGCACCCGGATGAGCGGAATATGTTCGATCGCTCCCGAGGAAACGCGCGCCGCGGTTTCACCGACGGGGGCGCTCCGCCACCGCGGGACGATGGCCGCCGAAACTCCGAAAAACCCCGCGCTCCTCAAAATGGCACCCACATTGTGCGGGTCCTGGATCTCGTCAAGCGCAACAACCAGCGTCGTCATCCCCGGCAGCCGCTGGCCGGGGACCCATGCAGATGGCTGTTTGGGTTCCCCGCCAGTGACCGCGGGGAATGACGAATTTTCTAGCAACCTCAGAAATTCATCGAGCTCCAGGAACGCTGCCGCGCTCGCCTGGGCGACCACCCCCTGGTGGTGCACTGGGCGCCATGCGTTCCTGGCGCCCTGGTCATCGTCCGCTGATCGATGGGAACGATGGCCCTGCACGCGCTTGTCCAGGTGCTCGCGTTTGGCCCATTCGACGGGAACTCCCTTCGCCCGGGCCAGGCGCTCGATCTCGCGGGTGATTTCTCCGCCGGTGCCTTCCTGAATCCAGATCTTATGGAGCGGACGCTGGCCGGCCTTGATCGCCTCCAGCACCGGCTGACGCCCAAAAATAAATTCAGGTGCGGTCATAGAAAACCGTAGGGGCCGGCCTTGTGCCGGCCCGCAATCGCAATCGGGCCAATAATATGGTCAATTTCATCGCGTTGGACATTTGTGAAACTGCGGGCCGGCACAAGGCCGGCCCCTACGCGGATGCCTTCGGTAACAACCTTGGCCCCTGGGCCGTGTCTTCAACGACGTATCCCGCGTCGGAAATCTGGTTCCGGAGGCGATCCGCTTCCTTCCAGTCCCTGCGGCCTCTCGCCGCCTCACGCGCCTGCGCCAGGAGCGTCACCTCCGCGGGGATGAAAAGGCCCTGCAGGAAGGAAAACAGGTCCAGCCCCAACGTTTCGGCTCCCTGGCGGATCTGGGTCAGGACATAACGGACTGATCCCCGGGAGACCGTATTGGTGTTGAATTGCTTCTCGAGGAGCTTGATCAGCTGGTGCAGAATCCCCAGAGCTTCCGGCGTATTGAAATCCTCCGCCAGCGCCTCATGGAACTCCCGGGAGAGGCTGTCGGCCGCCGCGGCGACGTCGGCGCTCGGCTTGTCCGATTCGTCGACCCCGAACTCCTGCTTCTGCAGGACGCGGTTGGCGCGGGCGATCGCATCGCGCAGACCGGAGAGCGCCTGGCGGCTCTGCTCCAGAAGGTCCGATGAAAAATCGAGCGGAGCCCGGTAGTGGACGGTGAGCAGCATATAGCGGACCACGGACGGATGATACTTCGCGAAGACTTCGCTCAAGGTAAAGAAATTCCCGAGCGACTTGGACATTTTCTCGCGGTTGACCGTGACAAACCCGTTATGCATCCAGACATTCGCGAAAGGCTTGTGCGTGGCCGCTTCGGACTGGGCGATCTCATTTTCGTGATGCGGGAAAATGAGGTCGAGGCCCCCGCCGTGAAGATCGAAATGGACGCCCAGGTGCTTCATGGCCATGGCGGAGCATTCGATGTGCCAACCCGGACGGCCCTTGCCCCAGGGGGAATCCCAGGAGACTTCCGCAGGCTCGTCGGCTTTGGATTCCTTCCATAAGGCGAAATCGAGGGAATCCCTCTTCTCCTTGTTCACGTCAATGCGCGTGCCGGACTGCAGCTCATCGAGCGGGCGTTTGGAGAGCTTTCCGTAGGGCGGGAAGCCCTTGACGGAAAAATACACGTCCCCCCCGAGCCGATAGGCCACGCCGCTGTCCACCAGCTTTTTCACGAGCGCGATGATGTCCGGAATATGTTCCGTGACTTTCGGATAGGCCTGCGCGCGTTCCACGCCTAACGCGTCCATTTTACTGAAGAAGTCATCGATATTCTGCCGGACGAGGTCCGAAGGCGTTATCCCGCGTTCCCGGGCGCGGGCGATGATCTTGTCATCGACATCGGTGAAGTTCTGAACGAAGCGGACCTTGTACCCGTTGGCTTTGAACACCCGCCGTACGACGTCGAAGACAACGTAACAGCGTGCGTGCCCGACATGGCAAACGTCGTACGGCGTGATGCCGCAGACATACATGCGCAGGCTGTTCGGTTCGATCGGCTGGAAGGGCTCGACACGGCCGGTGAGAGTATTGAAGAGGCGGATCATAGTTTTACACCCTCACCCGGCCTTCGGCCACCCTCTCCCTTGAGTAGGGAGAGGGTTAGAGATGTGATTGGGATACGGACTCCCCTCTCCATACTTAAGGGAGAGGGGCTGGGGGGTGAGGGTGAGCAAAACAAGGGTCATTGAGACAATAAAACGACCGCCTGGGCGGCGATGGCCAGTCCCTGTCCGATGGAATCCAGCCCCTCGTTCGTTTTCCCCTTCACGTGAACATCGGAGACTGGAATACCGAGGAGACGCGCGATCGTTTTGCGCATGGCGTCCCGATGCGGCGCTATTTTGGGCGCTTCGGCGATGACCACGGAATCGACGTTCGCCACGTTGTAGCCGAGAAGCCGGACTTCTTTTAAGGCCCGGGCCAGCATCGTCGCGCTGGCGATATCCTTGATCGAGGGATCCGACGGCGGAAAGTAATGGCCGATGTCCGGGAGCGCGGCCGCACCGAGCAACGCGTCGATGATGGCATGCAGGAGGGCATCCGCGTCCGAATGGCCTTCCAGGCCTTTTTCAAACGGAATCTGGATACCCCCCAGCCACAAGGGGCGGCCTTTCGTCAGGCGGTGGATGTCGTAGCCAATTCCAATGCGAAACATATTTCCCCGTAAGGGCGGCCCTTGTGGCCGCCCTGTCCAACCCACGGGATTCCGGTCCCTCCGATTCAAAAAGGTTCAGGGCGGCCACAAGGGCCGCCCCTACTCAATATTATTTTTGCCAATTCCAGATCGATGGGCCGCGTGATTTTCAGATTGTCCGCCGGCGCTTCGACCAGCCGCACCTTCGCCCCCAGCCGCTCAACCAGCATCGCGTCATCGGTTACGCTCGCATTTTTTCCCTTCTGGTGCGCACGCTCCAGCAACTTGCGGTGAAACACCTGCGGCGTCTGCGCCAGCCAGACCTTTTCCCGATCTGGCGTGGAATGGATATGGCCATCTCCATTGGCTAATTTCACCGTATCTTTACTGGGACAGGCGGCCAGGGCGGCTCCGGATCGGCGCGCGGCGGCAATCACTTGTTCAATGATCGCGGGCACCACGAGAGGCCGGACGGCGTCATGGACCGCCACGTAACGGCACCCCTCCGGCACAACCGTCAGACCTTCACGCACGGAATCCGCACGCGTCACCCCGCCGGGCACAATGGCCGCGAGCTTTCTGAAACCCCAAGCCCGGGCCTTTACGCGGAGCCGGCGCACATCCTCTGCCGGGACCACCAGGACCATCGATCCTACGGAAGGGCTTTTTTCAAACGCCTGGAGCGACCACCAGAGGATCGGCTTCCCTCTCAATTGCAGATACTGTTTGCGTATCTTCCCGCCGAACCGGAGGCCTTTGCCTCCGGCCACAATAATGGCGGCGGTGTCTTTATTCCTTCTCACGTAGTTTTGTAAAGATCATGCGGCCCGCCGACGTCTGCAGGACGGAAGACACCAGCACGTCCACCTTCTTGCCGACCAGCCGCCGCCCTTCCTCGACCACCACCATCGTTCCATCGTCGAGATACCCCACGCCCTGTTCCTTTTCCTTGCCATCCTTGGCGATGTAGATGGTCATTTTTTCGCCGGGGAGGACCGCGGGCTTCAAGGCGTTGGCCAGGTCGTTCACGTTCAGGACGGTGACCCCCTGAAGCGAGGCGACCTTGTTCAGATTAAAATCCGTCGTGATGATTTTGGCGTCGAGTTCCCGCGCCAGGACCACCAGTTTTCCGTCGACATCTTTCACGTCGGGATAATCTTTCTCGTAAACCTTCACCTGGATATCCGGATGGTCCTGCAGGCGCGCCAGGATGTCCAGTCCCCGGCGGCCTCTCGATCGCTTGACGGCGTCCGAGGAATCCGCGATGTCCTGGAGCTCCTTGAGGATAAAACGACCGACGATCAAAGGCCCGGTCAGGAACTTGGTTTCAAAAACGTCCGCGACGCGGCCGTCGATGATGGCGGAGGTGTCGATGACCTTGATGTCCTGGCCGCGGCGTTTGCCGCCTTTGAGCGGCACGTCCCCGCGGTCCATGTCTTCGACTTCCTGCTGTCGACGGACCGAGATGACCGCGCCGAGATAGGTGAGCACGATAAAGACGTAGGGGGACGCCTTTTCCATCCAGTCGATCAGATGCGGCTCATTCACGCGCGTGATGACCTCATTGATGAGGACGGCGAAAATAAACCCGAGGCCGCCGCCCAGCGCCCCGTAGAGCAGGTGGCCCAGCGGGACGTGTTCCATGAAAATCTCAACCCCGATCACAAAAAGCGCCGCGGCGACTCCGACGGCGATACCCCGCCAGTCCGAAGAGACCTTATACCAGCCGATCACCGGAGACAAAATCACAACCGTCAGCCTGAAAAACCACAATGTCATATTTATTTTCCTTTCAATTTAATTTCGTCATTCCCCGCGGCTGCTGGCGGGGAACCCATGGGTCCCCTGCCAGTGGCCGCAGGGGATGACGGCTCTAATGCCTCGGAAAGCCAGCGGATGCCCTGGATATCAAGTTTTAATGAATGGAGCTCCCGTCCGGCTTCCTTGAGGTTGATCTGCGGAACCACGGCGCGTTTAAATCCCAGCTGCGAGGCCTCGGACAGGCGCATTCCTAAACTCCCGACTGAACGCACTTCTCCACCGAGGCCGACTTCGCCGATCCATACCGTCGATGGATCCAGCGTCTGGTTGCGGTGAGCGCTCGCAATGGCGAGCGCCACCCCCAAATCGATGGCGGGTTCCTTGATTTTGACCCCGCCGACAATATTCACAAAGACATCTTCCGTCTCGAGATGCAGCCCGAGACGCTTCTCCAGAACGGCGATGAGGAGGAGCGCGCGGTTGACGTCAAGTCCCGTCACCATGCGTTTCGGAAAACCGAAATGTGTCCGGCTCACCAGCGCCTGGACCTCGAGCATGAGCGGCCGGGTCCCTTCGATCGAGGCTACCACGACCGACCCCGGCGCACGGGAACGCTCGCTCAAAAATATTTCAGACGGGCTCAGCACGCCCTGAAGGCCCTCCCCCGTCATGCGGAAAACCCCCACCTCGTGCGTGGGCCCGAAACGATTTTTATAGGAGCGCAAGAGGCGAAACGTCTGCTCCCGCTCTGATTCAAAATAGAGCACCGTATCTACCATATGCTCAAGGACCCGGGGCCCGGCGATATCCCCTTCTTTGGTGACGTGGCCGAGCACAAAAACGGTCATCCCGCGCGATTTCGCCAGGCGCAGGATTTCGGCGGTGCACTCGCGCACCTGCCCGACGGACCCGGGGGCGCTCGACATATCTTCCCGGTACGTGGTCTGGATGGAATCAATCACGCAGAAGGTGGGGGCCACCTTATCGATCGCTTCCATGATCTTCGTCAGTTCCGTTTCAGACACCAGCGAAAGGTCCGGCACGGACAAGTTCAGACGGTGAGCGCGGTCTTTGACCTGCTGCAGGGATTCCTCGCCCGAGACATAGAGGCCGCGCTTAACGTCATTCCCCGCGGTCACTTTTTTTTCGTCATCCCCCGCGGCTTCTGGCGGGGGGCCCATGGGTCCCCGGCCAGCGACCGCCGGGGATGACGTATTGTTGGCCGCAGGGGACGATGGCCCTCGAAGAAGTCCGGCCATCGCCTGGAGCATGAGCGTGGACTTTCCGATCCCCGGAGGCCCGCCAAGCAGGACGAGGGAGCCGGGAACGACGCCGCCGCCGAGCACGCGGTCGAACTCCGCTACGCCCGTCGGCGCGCGCACCATCGGCGCCACGCGGATATCATCCAGGCGGACAATCTCCGAAGAAAAAGACGTGATGGACCGGCTGCGGACGGCCCCCGAGGGTCGCAGGACAGGCGCCTCTTCCTCTTCAACAAAAGAATTCCAGCGCTCGCACTCCGGGCATCGGCCCAGCCAGCGCGGGCTGGAATAGCCGCACTCCTGGCAGCGAAAGGAGGTCCTGATTTTAGAGGGCATTATTTCTTCGCCTCATCTAGCGAAGCTCACAAACCCGAGCAGGTAAGCAATGTCTTTGTCTTCAAAGGACACGTTGACGACTCCGTTCAAGTTCGTGGTTTCCGCGATATCTTCCGACTCCACGCCCGCCGTCACCCATTGGTTCACCTTGAAACGGCCTCCCGCGGTATAGTTGGGGTTGGTCAGGTGGCGGTCCCGGGTATACGCGTCACGACCAAAATCAAATCCCTGGCCATAGAGCTCGAGGCGATTAAGGACCGGTGTTTCCGTTTCCTGGAACGGCCGGTAGCGCGCTTCGACCCCGGCCCGCGATTTGATGACCCCGATGGCTCCGGTGAAGACCCCCCAGTGCTGGCCCATGAGGGCCGTAATCGTATTGGGCCGCTCATAATCCTCACCACTGGAACGCGTGCTGCCCGTCGTGGACAGGTTCTGCCCCATGATCTCATAAAACTTGTTGGGCCGCGGTTCCAGGCGCAGGCCGACATCTCCCTTATAAAGGCCGGCCTTGAAATCGCGGCGGCTCTGGACTTCCCAGAACGCCCGGACTTTGGTGAAGCGCGCCAGGACCTGTTTGGCGGATTCGCTGGTCTGTTTGAGGTTGGAGACCGTCTCCTTGATGTCCTCGCCGGCCCGTTTATCCACGAAAAGCGTCCCGAGCACGCCATCCCCTTTCTGGACGCCGGCCAGAAGGGTATTCGATTTATCCAGCGTTTCCTTCAGGTTATGGATCGCCGACTTGATTTCTTCTTTGCTGCTCGTGAGCACATCATCCAGATGCGCCGCCACCGACTTGGCGTGCGCCGAGAAATCTTCAACGTTTTTCACGATATTGATGAGCGATTGCCGCTGCTCGCCGAGGGCGGCATTCAGGGAGTCGGTGATATGGCGAAGATTTTCCATCGTCGCGTTCAAGTTGGATCCGAGCTTGCCTCCTCCGGTCACATCATCCAGGGATTTGGCCACCCGCTCCATCAATTCATCGATCGAAAGCGTGTCCTTCCCGATGATCGAATCGCCGTTGTGGAGCCTCTGGTCTTCTTCAGAAATACCGGGCTCGGGGTGCCCGGGGTCGAGCGCGATAAACTTGGAGCCGATGATCCCTGTCGACCGGATGCGCATCACGGAATTTTTGTAGAGGTGGATGCCTTTGCGCAGCGCGACGGTCACGCTCGCCCGGCCATCCTCCAGCTCGACGCTCTTCACAGACCCCACTTCCACGCCGAAGATTTTCACCGGCGATTTATCCGTGATGCCCTCGACACTGTTAAACGTCGCGTGGTAATAATTCTGGGGACGAAAATGGATGTCCCCCAGCATCAGGATGCTGACCATGAGGACGGCCATCCCCGCCAGGACAAAAAGACCAACCTTGCTCTCCGGCGAGAGATGCTCGTTGGGGGTCGGATCTCCGTTACTCATAGGCCCTGACTTTCATCTGAATGGGCCCCTGCGCCGATCCGGTCACAAACTGCCGCACGACCGGGTCATCGGAATTCTTAATGGCCTCCGGCGTATCGATCTTCACTATTTTCCCCTCATAGAGCATCGCGATGCGGCTGGAAATCTTGTACGCGGACCGCATATCATGCGTGATGACCACGCCCGTCTGTCCCAATTTCCGATGCAGGTCCACCACCAGATCGTTAATGACATCCGACATGATCGGATCCAGCCCCGTCGTCGGTTCATCATAGAATAAATATTTGGGGCTCATGGCGATGGATCGCGCGATCGCCACGCGCTTGCGCATGCCTCCGGACAATTCCGACGGCTTCAAGGTTTCGATGCCCTGGAGCCCCACGACCGCCAGCTTCTCCCTGACGGTGTCGGCGATCTTCTCCGGAGTCTCCTGGCCCATCTGCTGGAGCCCGAACGCCACATTTTCCCCCACCGTCAGCGAATCAAAGAGCGCTCCACCCTGGAAGACATAGGAAAATTTCTTCTGCACGTCCGAGAGCTCCTCTTCGGTCATCTGCGTAATGTCCTGGTCATCCACGATAATCCGTCCGCTGTCCGGCTTCAAGAGCCCCAGCATGAGCTTCAAGGTGACGCTTTTCCCCGTCCCGGACCCTCCGATGATGGTGAGGGTTTCTCCGTCCCGAACATCCAGGGTGCAGCCCCGCAGGACCCGGTTATGCCCGAACGCCTTGTACACATCTTCAAATTGAATCATTGACCACCCTCACCCCTACCCCTCTCCCTTGAGTATGGAGAGGGGAGAGGCCATGAATACATTCCGGCGCGCTTTTTAGTAACTTGGCGTCGAATCGTTTCAAGCGCATCCGAAATTTTGGCCAAAACATCATTCGGACGTTCAATGACTTCCTGATTCCAGAATCGGAGCACTTCATAACCTCGTTCTTTCAATAAACTTGTTCTCTTAGCGTCATCAGCGGTTTGAGTGCGGTGAACTGCTCCATCCACCTCAATAACCAGCCTCTTTTGAAGGCAACAAAAGTCCGCCACAAATTCGCCGATCGGATGCTGACGACGGAACTTATACTTCTGTAATGCCCTCGAGCGAAGCAATATCCAAAGTCGCTGTTCCGCATCAGTAACATTTCGCCTCATTTCTCTTATTTGTTGGCGAAATTCGTCTGACATATCTCATCCCTGATTCCCAGCCCTCTCCATACTTAAGGGAGAGGGCGGTCGACGGCCCCCGTCGACCGGGTGAGGGTGAACCCCCCTCATCCGATGCCAAAGGACACGAGGATCGCGGACAGAAAATAGTCCAGCACCAGAATCAGGACCATCGAGATCACGACGGCGCTGGTCGTGGATTTTCCCACGCCTTCCGCGCCGCCTTCGCAGGTAAACCCCTTGTAGTAGGAAACAATGACGATGATCGCGGCGAAGAAAAAGGACTTGGTGATCCCGTGCGCGCACTCCTTCCAGCCGATCTGCTTGATCTCATTGACGTAAATCGTCATGGGAATGCCCAGCCGATAGACGGCGATGATCATTCCGCCGATGATGCCGGTAAAGATAGCCATCATCGTCAGGATCGGAATGCTGAACACGCAGGCAATGAAGCGGGGAACCGACAGGTACTTGACCGGATTGGTCCCGAGGGTGTAGAGCGCGTCGATCTGTTCCGTCACTTTCATCGTTCCCAGCTCGGCCGCGATCGCCGCGCCCACTCGTCCCGCCACGACCACCGCCGTCAAGACCGGCCCCAATTCCTTGACGAGCGAAAGACCCACGACGGTTCCCACGTAAATCGGCTCGTTAAATACTTTCCGGAAGGAGAATCCCGTCTGGAGAGCGAGCACCATGCCCGTAAAAAGAGCGGTCAAGGTCGTCACAGGAATTGAGTCGACACCCATCGCCACGATCTGCTCGCAGACCGTGCGGCGCTGCGCCGATTTGATCCAGTACAGGGTCTGGCGCGTGAGGATGACCAGCCGCCCCACGGCCTCGGCGATGGACACCAGCGTCCCCCCCAGGAAGTAAAGAAGACGCTGTTCAAATCTTGAGGCGGTGAGTTCCGTTTCAGCCATGAATCATGCCCCCGGCCGACCGGCAGGCAGGCGAGGGACCCGCGCGCCGATGCCGCAGAGGATTTCATACGGACTGGTCTGCGCCCATTCCGCCAGATCGTGGGCGGTAATTTCCTCGGTTCCCTGCCGGCCGAGGAGGACGGCCTCATCCCCGACGTGGCAGTCGGGCAGGTCGGTCACATCGACCATCGTCATATCCATCGTGACCCGCCCGAGAATGGGGACGCGACGGCCGCCGACCAGGACCTGGCCTTTGTTGGAAAAAAGCCGCGGGAGTCCATCGGCGTACCCGACGGCCATGGTCGCCACGCGGGTCGGCCGCTTGGTGATCCAGGCGCGGGCATAGCTGATGCTGGAGCCTTCCGGGACCTTCTTTAAAAAAATGACTCTGGATTTCCATGTGAGCGCCGGCGTCAGGGAAACAACGTTCTGCGCGCGGGGGTAGGGCGGCACCCCGTAATACGCCAATCCCGGGCGCACGAGCGTGCCATGCGTTTCCGGGAAACGGAGGAGGGCCGAGGAATTGGCCATATGGACCCATCGAGGATGAATATCCTGCGCGGCCGCGGATCGAATGACGGCCAGAAACGCCTGGGCCTGGGTTTGCGTGTAGTCCGGATCGACATCCGAGCTCGCAAAGTGCGTATAGATTCCGTCCACCAGAAGTCCGGACTTTTTGGAGACCTGCTGGATGAACCCCGCGGCGTTTGAAAGCGAAACTCCGATGCGGCCAAAACCGGAATCGATCTTCAAGTGGACGGGCAGGCGCTGTTTTCTTTCTTCGGCCATCCGGTCAAGGACCTGCGCCGCCTCAAGGCTGGCGATCGTGGGAGTCAAGCGGTACGGAAAGAGCAGCGGGAAGCTTTCAAACGGATAGAGACTGCCCAGGATGAGTACCGGAATGGAAAAACCGGCGTCCCGCAGGGCGATCCCTTCTTCGACGCTGGAAACGCCGAGGCAGACGGCCCCTTCCTCGACGGCGATTCGGGACACAGTCAAGAGGCCCAGGCCATAGCCGTTCGCCTTGACCACGGCCAGCATCTGAACGTCTTTCGCGAGTTTCCCTCTCAGCGTACGCCAGTTCGAGCGGAGCGCGTCCTCATTGATTTCAACCCAGCAGGGGCGGTGGAAGGAGGAAGCCGATGGAGACGGGATAGGGGCCAAGGAAGCCGCGGCGCTCACGCCACCGGCTCCGGGATCCCGGAGGGCGCGAGACCCTCGAATTTGGTGTATTCCCGGAGGAAGGCCAGCTCGAATTCACCCGTGGGACCGTTTCGCTGCTTGGCAATCAGGATTTTCGCCTTGCCCTGGTTGTCCAGTTCCTGGGGCTTATAGACTTCTTCGCGATAGATGAACGCCACCACGTCGGCGTCCTGTTCGATCGCGCCGGATTCGCGTAAATCCGACAATTGCGGCCGCCCCTCGCGGCCCTTTTCTTCCGGTCGCCGGGAAAGCTGCGAGAGCGCCACGACCGGAACCCTCAAATCCCTCGCCAGGCCTTTCAAATTTCTGGAAATTTCCGAAATTTCCTGCTGGCGGTTTTCCATCTTCCCCATTCCTCTCATGAGCTGAAGATAGTCCACAACAATCATCGCCAGCGGCGTTCCCTTGACGGACAGCTCCGCCGCCAGGCGCCGGGCCCGCGCCCGCATTTCCAGAACCGACAACGACGAGCTGTCGTCGATATAAATCGGAGACGTGCCGATGAGGCTGGCCGCCGCCGTCAGCGAATTCCAGTATTTCTTTTCAAGGAAGCCGCGACGCACCTTCTGCATGTCCGCGCGCGCCTGCGTGCAGAGCATGCGCAACATCAACTCCTCGCGCGACATTTCCAGGGAGAACACGGCCACCGGCTTTTTGTCGTGGATCGCCACATGCTCGGCGATATTCATCGCAAAACTCGTTTTTCCCATGGACGGGCGGCCCGCGATGATGATGAGATTGGAAGGCTGGAAACCCGAGGTCATCATGTCTAAATCCGCGAACCCCGTGGCCAGGCCGGTGACATGGGCTTTGCGCTGATAAAGGCCTTCGACCGTTTCAATGACATCATGTATCAGCTCGCTCACCGCCACAAACCCCTTGGACGCTTTGGATTGGGCGATCCCGAAAATGCTGTGCTCGGCCTGATCCAGCAGCGTCGCCACATCGTCCTGCTGGAGATAGGCGGAAGAGACGACGCGCGTGGACACATTGATGAGCTGGCGCAAAAGCGATTTATCTTTGACGATGCGCGCGTAGTGCTCGATGTTGGCGGCGGTGGAGATGACGTTCGTCAGATCGGTCAGATAGCCCGCGCCGCCGATCTCCAGGAGGAGCTGTTGATTTTTGAGATGTTCACCGACGGTCACGACATCGATCGCGGCCCCCTCGGAAAAGAGGCGCGCCATCGAGCGGAAGATGTGCTGATGCGGGGGTTTATAGAAGTCGCTCTCATCGAGCAAATCCAGGCCCTTCGCCTGGGCTTCACGCTCGATGAGCATCGCGCCAAGAACGGCCATCTCGGCTTCGGTGGCCTGGGGCGGCGTTTTGTCGATCAGATCAACCATATCGGGACCTCGGTGCCGCGGGCCGCGGCGCCACGACGTTACACTTCCGCGACGACGTTGACTTTCAGCTGGGCGGTCACCCCGTTGCCCAGGTGCACCGGAATCGTGGCGAGCCCGACCTGCTTCAAGGGTTCGTTCAGTTCAATCGCGCGCCGGTCCACCGTAAGGCCTTCCTTCACGAGCGCTTCACGGATCTCCTGGCGGCTGACCGACCCGAACAGCCGCCCTTCAGCGCTGGCCTTGGCGGTCAGCGTGCAGGTCACCGCGTCGATGCGCTCCGCGATCGACTGCGTGTCCTGCCGCTTCTTGGCGGCTTTGGCGAGCGTGCCCTGGCGCTCCGTCTCCCATTGCTTGAGAGCGCCTTCCGAAGCGGCGAAGGCGAGCTGGCGCGGAAACAGGTAATTCCGGGCGTAGCCGGAAGCGACATTTTTGACCTCTCCGGCCTGGGCGATCCCCCGGACGTCGGAACGGAAAACGACTTTCAATGAATTGGCCATCTTGTTTCTCCTTCGGGCGCACAGCGGTGCGCCCCTACATATCTAGACGACGACGTACGGCAACAGCGCGAGGTTGCGCGCGCGCTTGATCGCCCGCGTCAGCATCCGGTGATGCTTGGCGCAGTTGCCCGTGGAACGGGCCGAGATGAGTTTCCCGCTCTCTGTGATGAAGTTACGCAGGAGCGTCATGTTCTTATAGTCGATATCGACAACGCGGTCGACGCAGAAACGGCAGGCCTTGCGGCGGGGCGGACCCCATCGACGGGGACGACCGCCTTCTCCTTCGGAGCGCGCGCCTCCGGGTCTGAACGTTTTGTGTCGTGAAGCAGAGCTGGGTGCTGGCATATAGAGTCCTTTCTTGGGGGTGCCAGGTCTTAGACCTGGCACCGGTTTAAAATGGGATATCGTCCGAGGTTCCCGAAGCCGGGGAAGCCGCGCCCGAGGAACCGATGGCCGCCGATGCCGCCACGGAGTCGCTGGCGGACGAATCAGCGGCGGGGACACCGGCGGCTGATTCCGCCGGGGAATCCGCCTCAGCCGTGTCCTGGGCCGACGGACCTTCGCCATCGGTTGACTTCGCCAGGAACTGCAGCCGATAGGCTTCCACTTCGATCCCGCTGCGCTTCTGGCCGTCCTTGGTTTCCCAGGACGTGCTGCGCAGACGGCCTTCGACGTAAATGGGGCTCCCTTTTTTCAGGCGTTCGCGGCAGCGTTCCGCCGCCTCGCGCCAGACCGTCACCGGCACAAAAGTCGTGTCCTCGCGCCATTCGCCGGTTCCGTCCTTAAAACGCCGGTTGACGGCCAGATCCAGGCGGGCGACCGCCTGGCCTTTGGCGGTATACCGGACTTCCGGATCACGCGTCAGACGACCGACGATCCGCACATCATTGAGTTGAAGCAGCCGCAGCTGGGTCGGAATCATGCAGGGGTACCTCCTTCAGGGGCCGGAGCTGGAGCGGAAGCCGGAGCCGCGGCCGCAGGTTCGGCCGCAGGCGCAGGCTTGGCCGCAGACGGCGCGTCCGAGCGTCCGCGCGAGTAACTGGGCCGGCCGGAATGGCGGCTATCGACGGACCCCGCCGGGCGTTCTTTGCGCGGACGGAACGTCTTTTTACTTTTGATCACGCGGGTGGTCATGTGCCGGAACACCGAATCCGTGACATTATAGAGGTGCTCGATCGCCATCACGGCTCCCGATTCCGCGCTGAAATTCAGGACGGCGTAATAGCCTTCGCGGTGTCCGTGAATCGCGTAGGCCATGCGCCGGCGGCCCCAGCGGTCTTCCCCCGTAACGGTTCCTTGATTGGCGGTGATGGCCTGTTTGATCTTATTGATCAGCTGGTCGACTTGATCGGTGGAAATTTCCGGCTCGGCAATAAAGACAGTTTCGTAAGTAATGACAGACACGATATGTGTCTCCTTTCTGGTCATTTGTCCCCGTCGATCACGTGGCGTGGCGCCAGGCGGCGAGGAAAAGGAGCTCCTTGACGGTTTATATGATAGCAAAAAAGACAGACTGTCGCCGTCACCCCGGCGAAAGCCGGGGCCCAGTCCGAAAATGCTCTGGGTGCCGGCTTCCGCCGGCATGACGTCAAAAACGCTTCATTTCTCTTTCTTCAGGATCTGGTATTCCACTTCGCCTTTTTTGACGTAGCCGAGGTTTTTGCGGATGAGGTATTCCGTATAGGAGCGATCCTGCTGGATCCGCGCCCATTCCCGGGTGAGGGTCTCATGATCATCGCGAAGCTGGATGAGGACCCTTCCGAGACGGCGCTGTTCGCGGGTCCGGCTCACCAGATCCCGAAACCCGGCATTCGCGAAGAGATAAAGCGCCCCGCCGATAAGGGCCAATCCAGTTATCCAGCGTTTTTTCATGCCGTCATTCCGGCGAAAGTTCGTTGACGTCACCCCGGTGAAAACCGGGGCCCAGGACATCGACTGGGTGCCGGCTTTCGCCGGCATGACGACGTGGAGCTACCGTCGGGGTGACGGCTTTAATGAACCAGGTCTCTTTTATATTTGAAAACTTGCATTCCAAGAAATTGAGCCTTTTTCCCGAGCTGCTCTTCAATGCGCAGCAGCTGATTGTATTTGCAGATGCGGTCGGTCCGGCTGGCGGAACCGGTCTTGATCTGGCCTGTGTTGAGCGCGACCGCCAGGTCCGCGATAAACGTGTCTTCCGTTTCCCCTGACCGGTGGGACATGACGCAGGTGTAGCCGGCCTTTTGCGCCGTGAGCACCGTGTCGACCGTCTCGGAGAGGCTGCCGATCTGATTCACCTTGATCAGAATGGAATTACAGACTTTTTCAGCAATCCCCTTCCTCAAAATATCCACGTTGGTGACGAAAAGATCGTCTCCAACGAGCTGGATTTTTCCGCCCATCGCGGCGGTGAACTCTTTCCATCCGGCCCAGTCAAACTCCGATAAGCCGTCCTCGATCGAAACGATGGGATAGCGTTTCGCCCAGTCTTCCCAAAACGCGACCATCTGCGCGGAGGACTTCCGTTGATTGGAGGGTTCACCCTCCAGCACATAGGTTCCGTTGTCATAGAATTCGCTGGCCGCCGGGTCCAGGGCGATATAGATGTCCTTCCCCAGCTGATACCCGGCTTTTCCTACGGCTTCAGAGATGGCGCTCAGCGCTTCCTCGTTCGATTTCAGGTCCGGCGCAAACCCCCCCTCGTCCCCTACCGCCGTGTTCAATTTCTTGTCATGAAGTACTTTCTTAAGCGCATGGAAGGTCTCGGCGCCCATCCGGATGGCCTCGCGAAAAGATTTCGCCCCTGCCGGCATGATCATGAACTCCTGGAAATCCACATTGTTGTCGGCATGCGCGCCGCCGTTGATGATGTTCATCATAGGAACGGGGATCACGTACTCCTTCGTCGACAGCTTGTAAAGATCGCGCACATGGTCGTACAGCGGTTTTTTGGCCTCGATGGCTCCCGCCCGGGCGCTCGCCAGAGAAACTCCAAGGATCGCATTGGCGCCCAAATTTCCTTTGTTGGGCGTCCCGTCCAGATCCTTCATGATCCGGTCCAGTTCGGGCGTATCGCTGGACAGACCGGCAAGCTTTTTAGCGATAGGTCCGTTGACGTTCGCAACCGCTTTCAGGACGCCCTTCCCGCCATAGCGCTTCGGATCGCCGTCCCGCAGCTCGACAGCCTCTTTCGAACCCGTCGAAGCGCCAGAGGGCACGGCCGCCCGTCCGAGCGTCCCATCACTCAATACGACATCGACTTCGACTGTGGGATTTCCACGGGAATCTAAAATTTCACGTCCGATGATCTTTGCAATCTTGGGTGCCATTACATCCTCCTTGGCAGGGCGCACTGCGGTGCGCCCCTACAGTTCAAAAATGGTTTGGTTATTATAGCGCGATCCGGCCGCCCCCGGACAGGGGCTCTCCTGAAACAGATTGGGATCAACTTGTTGGCGATTTTGATATACATAAAAATGCCATTGATTAATGGTAAATGGTATTATATACTTCCATTGTGATCAAAACATTAACGATCGACAAGGCCGGGCGGGTGGTGATCCCAAAACCCCTGAGAAAAGCGCTTCATCTGGACCCGGGGGACAGCTTGACGCTGGACAGCTCAGAGAACGAAATTGTCTTGAGACCCGTCCGTGAAAAGGCGCACATGCACAAAGAGCGTGGAATCTGGGTGTTTCGATCCGGGGAACCGCTTAAGGGCTTCTCCATACCGGACTTCATCGACAAGATCCGCGACGAACGATCGCGCGATATTCTGGGATGAAGTCGTTTTTCGACACCTCGGTCCTGGTGGCCGTCTTCTGGGAGGACCACCCGAATCATAAAACCAGCCTGGACCTGTTTTACGACGCGCGCAAAAAAGAAGCGGCCTGTGCGGTGCACACGCTCGCGGAAGTCTATGCCGTGATGACCCGGTTGCCCGTGCGGACTGCGCTGGCCCCGGAACAGGTCATCCTTTTTATACAGGAAATCCGCCAGCGCCTGACGGTCATCACGCTGGGAGAAGACGATTACTATTCGACATTGCAGGAAACGGCGGAACGGAATCTGACCGGCGGGCGCATTTATGATGCGCTGTTATTGCGATGTGCGATAAAGGCAAAGGCCGAAACGCTTTACACCTGGAATCTCAAACACTTTGAGCCTGCAACTCATTCATTTCCCGGGAAGGTGAAGACGCCATCGTAGGGACGAGGCACTGTCCTCGCCCGCCATTTCGGGCAGGCGCGGTGGCCTGCCCCTACGGGTTAATTAATGTCCTTCCAATCTTTTCCAACTCTTTTAACTTCTTCGGAGTGTCTGACTCGAGATAGAGCCGGACGACCGGCTCGGTGCCGGACAACCGAACCCCCATCCAGCTGTCATCCTGGAAAATGAATTTGAAGCCATCCAGGCGCACGATTTTTTTCACGGGCCAGCCGTCGATCTGATTCGGAGTGAAGGTCTCAAATTTTTTGCGCACGCCCTGCATCACTTCATTGGAGAGATGGAGATTCACCCGGTCCGACAGGTAAGGCCCGACGGTCTTCCGGAGATCCTTTAGAATGTCGCGGAACGACTTCTTCTCCACAGCCCGAACCTCCGCCATGAGGAGACAGGCCAGGATCCCGTCTTTTTCCGGGACGTGCCCTTTGATCGTCAGGCCGCCGGATTCTTCCCCGCCCATGAGAAAACCGCCGGCCATCATGGCTTCCGCGATATATTTAAAGCCCACCGGTGTTTCTTTCACCTCAAGCCCGTAGTGCCGGGCCACGGCATCGATAAAATGCGACGTCATGACGCTCCGGACGACCAGCCCTTTCCAGCCGCGCGTCTTGACCAGATGCTGCAGAACCATCGGCAGAATTTCATTCGGGGAGAGCAGCGTCCCGTCTTCGTCCACAACGCCGAAGCGATCGGCATCGCCGTCCGTTCCGAAACCGGCCGCCATCCGATGCTTCTTCATCAGGTGAACCAGCTCGGAAAGCTGCTCCGCCGCGGGTTCCGGGGAATGGCCGCCAAAATTGACGTCTCTCCAGTTGTGCAGGACAGTCGTGCGACATCCCGCTTCCTCTAAAAAGACGTCCAGATACCCTTTCCCCGTTCCATAGAGGACATCTGCTCCGACTTTCAGCTTCGCCTTTCTGAGCGCCGAAACATCGATGATTTTTTTCAGGCGGGCCAGATAGGCAGGGCGCGGGTCGAACGTGCGGACGGCTCCCGCGCGGGCGGCCAGGGGAGAAGATGGCGCGCCCGCATTGGCCAGCCGTTCAATCTCATGGGTCACTTCCGGAGACGCCGGCGCGCCGTTCGCCATATTAAATTTGATGCCGTTGTATTCGGCGGGATTATGGCTGGCGGTAAAGTTA
>Ga0182027_10003168_pt1 | contig 26292 bp, 20 predicted proteins | sample 712E1DmetaG_FD_121300 | JGI IMG/M metagenome (GOLD analysis project Ga0182027, IMG submission 121300) | Permafrost microbial communities from Stordalen Mire, Sweden - 712E1D metaG (Illumina Assembly) | ecosystem: Environmental > Terrestrial > Soil > Wetlands > Permafrost | place: Sweden...
CCGAATTCCTTCAACAGCTTTTGCACGGTCTTGGGCCCGACGCCCTCGATGGCATGTAACTCCGAGGTGAGCGTCCGCGCGTTGCGCCGCGAACGGTGGAAGGTCACGGCGAAGCGGTGCGCCTCGTCGCGAATGGATTGAATCAGGTGCAGGATGGGCGAGAACCGGTCCAGAATTACCGGCTCGTCCTCCTGCCCATACACGTATACGATCTCTTCGCGCTTGGCGATGGCGGCCAGCGGCAGATCCGAAATGCCCAGCGCCTCGAGCGCCCCGGCGGCGGCGTGCAACTGTCCCAGGCCGCCATCGATCAACACCAGGTGGGGCATGTTTCCGGGCTTGTCCTCTTGCTGCAATCGCGAGTACCGGCGCGTCACCACCTCCCGCATGCTGGCGAAATCGTCGTTGCCCTCCACCGTGCGGATGATGAACTTGCGGTAGTCCGCTTTCTTCATGCGGCCGTCTTCCCACACCACCATGCTGGCCACCTTGTCCGTGCCCTGGATGTGGGAAATGTCGAAACACTCGATGCGCGCGGGCGCGTCGGGCAGGTTCAAGGCGTCCCGCAGGGCCTCTTGGATGGCCTTGGAGGACGGCTTCAGCACGCGGAAGCGTCCGTCGAAGCTAAGCTTGGCGTTGGTCGCGGCCAAGTCGATCAAGGCTTTCTTCTGGCCGCGTTGCGGGGTACGGATTTCGACGCGCCGGCCGCGCTTTTCCGAGAGCAGATCCTCCAGCGCTTCCCGATCCTCGAATTCCACCGGCGCGTGAATTTCGGCCGGAATGAACTGCTGGTCCAGATACATCTGCTTGAGCAGCGACGAGAAGAACTGCGGCTCGTCGAACTCCGCCTGGTCTTCCCAGAAGAATTCGCGCCGGTCCACGATCTGGCCGTTGCGCAAGTGGAAGAGGTTCAGGGCCACCAGGGGCGGCTCGGCGTAGCAGGCGAAAATGTCCACGTCGCCGCCTCCGGCCGCCGCCATCTTCTGGCGTTCGTCCATCTCCTCGACGGTGGCCAGCAGGTCGCGCAAGGATGCGGCCCGCTCGAACTCCATCGCCTCCGCGGCCGCTTCCATGCGCGCGCGGAGTCCTCGCGCCAGGTCGCCGTGACGGCCGTCCAGGAGCAGCTTGACGTCGTGCACCGCGGCGGCATAGGCGGCGTCCGTGGCGAGGCCTTCGACGCACGGTCCCAAACAACGGTGGATGTGGTATTGCAAACACGGTCTGGGATGATAGCGCGTCAGATCCACCTTGCAGGAAGGAACCAGGAAATGCTTGTGGACGAAGTGAACCAGCCGGTGCGCCAGGTTGGCCGGAAAGAAGGGGCCGAAGTAGGCGGCGCCGTCCTTGCGCAGCCGCCGCGTGACGAAAACGCGCGGGTATTTCTCGTGCGTCAGCTTGACGTAAGGGTACGTCTTGTCGTCGCGCAACAGAATGTTGAAGCGCGGCATGTACTGCTTGATGAGGTTGTTCTCAAGCGCCAGGGCCTCTTTTTCGTTATCGACCTGGATGTACTCGATGTCGCGGGCTTCCGATATCAGGGCCCCGGTCTTGGCGTCGGCCAGCTTGTCCTCGGAAAAGTAGCTGCGGACGCGGTCGCGCAGGCTCTTGGCCTTGCCCACGTAAATCACGCGGCCGGCGGCGTCCTTGTAAAGGTACACGCCGGGAGCGAACGGGAGCGAGCTGGCCTTTTCGCGCAGTTCCATCGGGAGGGGGCTTCGATTTCAGTGTAGCTCCGGCGTCTTGGCCGTCGCGCTAGAATCGGGTTATGGTGCGCTCGATACTGGCTTTGTTGGCGGCGGGAGCGGCGCTCCAGGCGCAGACTCCTATTCCCCGGCAACCGTCCGCGCCGAGCCAGGGCGAATTGAAGACCGAGCGGCCCGAGCCGGCCAGGAACGATGCCATCGAAGCCCCGCCGGAAGAGGACAAATCGCTCGTCGTCACGGCGTATTCCTTCAACCCGCTGCAGTCCGAGAAGGACGTGCGGGTGGGCAATTACTATTTCAGGGCGGGCAACTACCGCGCGGCCGAGGGGCGCTATCGCGACGCCACTAAGTGGAACGGCGACAATGGCGACGCCTGGCGGCGGCTGGCCGGGGCGGCCGAAAAAACCAAGGATTCCGCAACCGCCAAGGAAGCCTACGCCAAGTACTTGGAACTGCAGCCGGACTCCAAGGACGCCGCCGGCGTCCGCAAGAAGCTCGCCAAATTGAAATAGCGCCGGCGCCGCCGCGCCTTCCGGCCCCCCTCGCCACAGCGTGACAAAATGGCAACAGGCGCGTCCAATTCCATAGGCAGATGGTAGTAGGGGACGCAGCCGAAGCGGTAGGCGCCCGATTGACGACACCAGCCGACGCACTAATCCGGGCCGCCCAGCGCGGAGACCAGGATGCCTTTGAGCAATTGGTTCGCGCGTACGACCGTAGTGTGCTCCGGCTCGCCATGAATCTGCTGCGCTCTCCGGAGGATGCCAGGGATGTGTACCAGGAGGCCTTCCTGCGTGTGTATAAGAACCTCGAATCGTTCCGTTTCGATTGCAGCTTTCAGACCTGGCTGTACCGGATCGTCACCAACATTTGTCTGGACCAACTGCGCAAACGCAAGGTCCGCAAGGAGGAGTCGGCTGTCATGGAAACCGGGGACGGCCCCCTCGACCGGATGGACGCTTTTGAGGAGGAGGCCCCTCAAGCGGACCCCGAACGCAGCATGTGGAATGTGGAATTGAAGGCCAGGATCGATGGGGCGCTTCGGGATCTGACGCCGCGGGAGCGTATGGTGTTCGAGTTGAGGCACTATCAGGGCCTGCGTCTGCGGGACATAGGGGAGACCCTGGGGACCACCGAGGAGGCCGCCAAGAATTGCCTCTTCCGGGCCACCCGGAAGATGCGCTCGGTATTGGGAGATTTCGTATGAATTGCGACTGGGTGGAGAAGCGGATTCCGCTCTACTTCTACGGCGAATTGCCGCCCGCGGAAGAGGAGAGCGTGGAGGCGCATCTGCACGGGTGCGCCGCCTGCGCGCGCGAAATGGAGCGGCAGCGGCGGATGGCGGCGGCGCTTGACGGGAGGCGGGCCGAGCCTTCCCCGCAACTGCTTGAGGAATGCCGTGCGGACCTGCTGGCGGCGATTGCGAGCCGCCCCCAACAGCGGACGCCGAAAGGCCGTTGGACTCTCTTCCTGGAAGCCATGGCGGCCACCCTCGCCGCCTTCCACCGCCTGCGCCAGCCCGTGGGAGCGCTGGCCCTGGTGGCTTTGGGGTTCTTCGCGGCGCGCTTCACCGGGATGAATCCGGGCGCGGCGCCGGCCCCGGACCAGACGGCTTCCAGCGAGGTTTACTCCACCGTCCGTTCCATCCAGCCGGACGATGCCGGAGGCGTGCGCATCGCCTACGACGAAACGCGGCGGCGGGAGGTCTCCGGCCGCATGGACGACCAGGGCATCCAAAGGCTGCTGCTGACCGCCGTCACCGGGGATAACCCCGCCGTGCGCGTCGAATCCGTCGGCTTGCTGAAAGAGCGGGCGGGTTCGAGCGAAGTGCGCGACGCCCTGCTCAACGCCCTCTTGCACGATTCCAACGCGGGCGTGCGGATGAAAGCGCTCGAAGGACTCAAACCGCTGACGGGCGATCCCGAAGTGCGCAAGTCGCTGGCCGGCGCCCTGGAGTCGGACGATGTCCCCGCCGTGCGCATGCAGGCCGTGGACCTGCTGGTGACGCATCGCGACGACGCCATGGTGGGCGTGCTGCAAGACGTGGTGCAGAGGGAGGACAACGATTACGTGCGTCTGAAGTGCGAGCAGGCGCTCAAGGATTGGAATGCGTCCGTCGGAACTTTTTAGAAGTGAACACGCGGCTGCCAGTGGGGCGGGCCTCCTGGCCTGCCTTCTTAGACAGAGCGGAAACAGCCGTTGGCAGGCGGGAGCGCCTGGCCCACTCTCCGGCAAGGCGTCCGGCGCCACGGCGCGGCGGACGCTTTCGTCCGCTGGCCGGGTTGCCTTGCTGGCATTGGCGGTGACTCCCCTGGCCTGCTGGGCGCAGCAGGAGATGGCGTGCCAGCGAGGGCAGTGCGTCGAAGCCGTCACCGGCCAGGCCGGCATTGGGCAGCGGCTTCGCGTCAACGCGCACGGCCCGGTCACGCTCGAGGCCGGCGTGGAGAAGGAGCTGAAGTATACCGCCCGCGAGGTGGCGCAGGCGGCCGGCCCGGAGGAAGCGCGCCGCATGCTCGATCGCTATCCGGTGCGCGTCGTCAATGCGGGCGGCTGGTCCGTGCTTACCGCGCCGCTGGCCGCCACTCTGGTCTTGCGCGCGCCCAGGCTGACGGCGGTAACCATCGTCACTTCCAACGGGCCCGTGGAAGCCAACGGCATCGATGGCGCCCTGCTGGTGGATTCCGTGACCGGACCGCTGGCGGCCGACCGCATCCGCGGCGATTGCCGGCTCGGGACGCGCGGCGGCGATATCCGCGCCGGGGAAATCGGCGGGACGCTTCAATCCACCACCGGCTTCGGGTCCATCACGGTGCGCTCGGTGCGCGGCGAGGCCGTGCTGCAGACCATGAGCGGCGATATCTTCGTTCAGGAAGCCGGAGGGCCAATGCGCGCCGAATCGGGCGCGGGCGCGATACGCATCGCGCGAGCGGCCGCCGCCGTGGACGCCACCACCGGCGGAGGATTGATCTGGGTGGGCGCCGCCAACGGCTTAGTGACGGCGCATAACATGGCTGGACTGATAAACATCGAATCGGCCGCCGGAGTACGCTGCGAATCCGGCGCCGGCGGAGTGACCCTGGGCAGGATCTCGGGAGTCATGCGCGTCTCTACCGGCATGGGTAACATCGCGGCGTCTCTCTCGGTGGCCGAGCCGGATTCTTACTTAGCGACCGGCGATGGTGACATTACCTTAGCCGTTCCGTCTAACTTAGGTGTGACCATCCAAGCCGAGAGCGCGATGGCCGATTCGCTGCGGCGCATTCTGTCCGAGTTTCCCCAGATCCAGGCCCGCAGGATGGGAACGCGGGTAGTGGCCCAGGGAACGGTGCACGGCGGCGGGCCGCTGCTGCGCGTCTCGTCGGTGGACGGCACGATTATCATCAAGCGTCAATGAAGGGGGTTGTATGACGATTGGAATCGGATTGGGAATCATGACGCTGGCTGCCGCGTCCGCATGGGCGCAGCCAACGCCTCCAACGCCGCCGGCGAGACCGGTGCAGCATCAAGTGCATGGGATCAATCCCATGGGAGGCAGTTACCTGGGGATTGGCACCGTCGACATCGGCGCCGACCGCGCCAAAGCCCTCAAGCTGAAGGAAGAGCGTGGGGCGGAAGTGACTAAGGTGTTTGAAAACAGTCCGGCCGCCAAGGCCGGCTTCAAGGAAGGCGATGTGGTGTTGGAGTTCAACGGCCAGCCCGTTCAGGGCACCCAACAACTCGCCCGCATGGTGCGCGAGACTCCGCCCGGCCGGGAAGTCAAGATTGTGGTGTGGCGCAACGGCGCTTCTCAGACGCTCACTCCCACCATCGAGGCCGGACTTCCAGCCGCCTCCAGCCGGGACCGCGTTTTGGCCATGCCGCAGTTCGAGATGCCGCAGTTCAATATGCCGCAGTTCAATATGCCGCAGTTCAACATGCCCGATATTCCCCGCTTCCAGATGAGCTGGCAGAACGCCAGGCTGGGCATCGTCGGCGAGGCCTTGGGGCAGGAAGAGCAGCTTGCGGAGTTCTTCGGCGTCAAGGAGGGCGTGCTGGTGAAATCCGTCGTAAAGGATTCGGCGGCGGAGAAGGGCGGCATCAAGGCCGGCGACGTAGTGGTCAAAGTGGGCGATTCCAAGATTGCCACCACCGAGGAAATCACCCGGGCGCTGCGCTCGCCGAGGGAAGCCAAGACGACGCTGAATGTGGTGGTGGTTCGCAACAAGAAGGAGACCACCATTCCCGTGACCATCGAAGGCCAAGGCCGCGGATCGATCCCCAATACGGACGCCGCGGTCACGGTGTAAGCGCTACGCCGTCAGGTGCACCGCGGTGGCCTTCACCACCGCGTACACCGCGTCGCCGGGCTTCAGATTCATGTCCGCCGCGGATTGCGCCGTGATGGCGGCCACCAGCGGGAAGCCGCAATCCAGCTCGACGCGCGCCAGCGGACCCTCCGGAAGCACCGACTGCACGCGCCCCGCCAGCCGGTTCCGCACGCTCGAGACTTCCGCCGTATGGCGCGCCAGGGCCACGTCCTCGGCGCGAATGCAAGCCCAGGCGGGGGAGACCTCGGTATCCAGGCACTGCAAGCGCGCCGCGCCCACCTCCACGGTGATCAGGCCTCCCGCGCGTCCGGCCACCGCCACAGGCAGCACGTTCTCCATCCCCACCGCCTCCGCCACCTGGGCATCGGCGGGGTGGCGAAAAACCTCCTCCACGGCGCCCTCCTGGCGGATGCGGCCATCCACCATCACGGCCATGCGGTCGCCCAGCGCCACGGCCTCCAGGCGGTCGTGCGTCACCACGATGCTGGGCACTCCTCCCGCCGCCAGCATACGCCGCAGCTCCTGACGGGTGCGCCCGCGGGTGGCTGCGTCGAGCGCCGAAAGCGGCTCGTCGAGCAGCAGCAGCTCGGGTTCGGCCGCCAGCGCGCGGGCCAGCGCCACGCGCTGCTGCTGCCCCCCCGAGAGAGCCCGCGGATAGCGCCCCGCCAGCGCCGCCAGGCCCAACGCTTCGAGCAATTCCCGCTGCTTTTCCCGCCGCGCGGCGTACCCCACGTTGCGCGCCACCGTGAGGTGCGGGAAGAGCGCATAATCCTGAAACAGGAAACCGGCGCGGCGCTGTTGCGGGGCAAGGCGCACGCCGCGCGCGGAATCGTACCAAACTTCGCCGCGGAAGCGGATCTCGCCGGAATCCGCCTGTTCCAACCCCGCCAGCAGGCGCAGCAAGGTGGTCTTCCCGGCGCCGCTGGGACCGAAAAGCACCGTCACCGGAGACCCGGCCAGCCCCATGCGCAGGCTCGCATCCAGCTCGAATCCCGAGGGCAGCCGCTTCCGGCAGGCGCAAATCAACTCATCGGCCATAAGGACCAGAACCGCCGTTGGAGCGCGTACGTGACGGCCAGCACGGCGAAGGAAACCGCCAGCAGGAAGATGGAAGTTTGCGCCGCGGCGGCGTAATCGAGCGCCTGCGCCTGGTCGTAGATGGAGATGGACACGGTGCGCGTGACGCCCGCGATGTTGCCGCCCACCATCAGCACCACCCCGAACTCGCCCATGGTATGCGCAAAGCTGAGGATGGCGCCGGTGGCGATTCCGGGCAGGGCCAGCGGCGCCACCACGCGCCGGAACGTGGCCAGGCGCGAGACGCCCAGGCACCACGAGGCTTCCACGAGTCTCCGGTCCACCGCCCCGAAGGCGGATGCGATGGGCTGCACCGTAAACGGCATGCTGTAGAGCACCGAAGCCAGCAGCAGCCCCTGAAAGGAGAACGGCAGCATGCCGCCCGTGAGCTTGGCGTAGAGCGCCCCCACGGGGCTGCGCGGCCCGATGGCCAGCAGGATGTAGAAGCCCAGCACGGTGGGCGGAAGCACCAGCGGAAGCGCTACCACCGCTTCCACCAGGAACTTCCAGCGGCGCGGCGAAAACGCCAGCCAGTACGCCAGCGGCATCCCCACGGCCAGCAGGATGGCGGTGGCGCAAGCCGCCAGCCGCACGCTCAACCACACGGCCTGCCAGTCCATCAGCGGCCCTCCGGCGGATAGAAACCGTATCTCTTCAAGACGCTCCGCCCCCCGGCGCTCATCAGAAACGCGCGCAACGCCCGCGTATCGGCGGTCTCTTTCAGCAGCAGACCGCCCTGCTCGATGCGCGCATAGGCGTCGAGCGGAATCTCCCAATAGCGCCCTTTGCCGCGAGCCGCCGGCGCCACGGCGAGCGAGAGCGCCACAATCCCCACATCCGCCGCGCCGCTTTCCACAAACTCGAACGTCTGTGCGATGTCTTCGCCAAGGACCAGTTTCCGCTCCACCCCGGCGTAAAGCCCCAGCGAACGCAGAGCCGCCTCCGCCGCCCGCCCATACGGCGCATGTTGCGGATTGGCGATGGCCACGTGCCGGACCCGCGCGTCCCGCAGGGCCGCCGCCGGATCTAGCCCGGATGCCGCCGGAACCCACGCCACAATCCGCCCCACTCCATAAACGAAAAGCGAATCCGCCGACCCGATGCCCTCCCGCAGCAGCCGGCGAGGGTACTCCACGTCCGCCGACAAAAACGCGTCGAACGGCGCGCCGTTATGAAGCTGCGCATAGAAATTGCCCGAGGAGCCAAACGAGGTCCGCAGTTCCACGTCCGGGTGCGCGCGATGAAACTCCAGCGAAACCTCATCCATCGCGAACTTCAAATCCGCCGCCGCCGCGATGGCCACCGTCCGCCGCGGCGCCGGCGCGCGCCCGCAGGCCGCGCACAGCAGCAGGAGGACGCACACCGCCGCCCCCAGCGCCTTGCAGCGGAATCGCTCGGCCGGCAATGCCATATACAGGAGACCATACCACGCCCGCCAAGCCTCGATGTCGAGCCTCGATCCGAGCCGGTCCGCGCCTTTGATATAATGAAAACGCGAACAGCCTCTCTATTCCCCAATGCGGTGAGGTGCGAGAGCGGTTGAATCGGGCGGTCTCGAAAACCGTTGAGGGGGTGACTCCTCCGTGGGTTCGAATCCCACCCTCACCGCCATTCAGTGTAGTGCGTCATGCAGATCAACAATCATCCAGCGACCCGTGGAGTGGGCCTCCGGCCTGCGATGCCGGCGTCCGTGCCGGCATTTCCGCGAAGAACGTCGGCGAGGACGCCAACGTGGCAAGCTGGAAGCTCACTCCACGCCCCTACCTGGTCCATCGGCCGCGACTGGATGATGCCCGTAATTGACGCCGCAGACCACTAGCGTTGCTCACATGCTCAGCGCCGCCGCGAAGAGCGCATGGTGGGCGAGAATGTACAGCGTGTGTCCGCCTGCGCCGCCGACGACGATATCGATTGGGCGTTCGGGCACGTCGATCCGGGCAATCTGCTTGCCGGCGCGGTCATAGACGAAGACCTGTCCGTTCGCCACATACACGTTGCCTTTCGCGTCGACGGCCACGCTCTCGCCGCCGCGGTTGGCGAAGGGCTGCAAATCGCCGAGCGAACCGTCGGGCTTCACTAAGGCTCTGTATGTGATGTCCTCGGATTCGCTGCTCACATACACATGACTGCCGGGAAGCGCGCTGACGAAGCCATAAGAGTCGAGACTGTCGGAAAAACGCCAGCCCGCCATGGAATCCGCCGGTCCCTGCTGGAACACGCGTACGGCGGGCAGAAACACGCTGCCGTCCGGCGAGACGTATTGCTTGGCCTTCGGCGTGGTCACGTCTTCGGCGAACATCTGCGCCAGCGTCTTGTACACATAGGCGTCGAAATCGAGTTGAGTCTGGAACTCGCCATTGTTCCAGTAATTGACCGGCAGAACGGCCCGCGCGCCCGGACGCGGCTTGGCTTCCTCGGCCGTCAGCACGGCGATCTGGTCTTTCGGCGATCCGGGACGGAAGGAATACACCGTGCCCTGCGGTCCGGCGGAAGAGAGCACTAACAGGTCGCCCGCCTTGTCGAACGCCAGGTTCACCGGGTCAAGCGGGTTATCGCGCTCGATGCTGAGTCCTTCGGCCGCCGACCAGCCATAGATGCGCTGCTGATGGCGATCCACGAAATAGAGCTTGCCGGCGGCGTCCACGGCCGCGCCGGAAATGGAAAAGAAGCCGTCCTCCAGCTTCCGTACTTTCGCGCCCGGCGCCAGTACCGCGGAAGCGTCTCCGGCGGTTGGCGCGGGCGGCGCGGCGGGTACGTCAAGTACCGCAAACTCCCGTTCGCGCGTCTCGAGATGATGCGTCATATCCTCAATCGAATTCTCGTAGGGAAACTTGCTGACCCGCAGAAACGTGCCGCAGCCGTTCTGGTCGCAGGTCGCGTATCCGCTTTCGGCATTGACATGCACGTTGCGGAAGCGTATGTTCTCCGAATGATACAGACGAACCGCGGCGCCAAACGGCGCGCGCGAGCGGGTCACCCGGTAGGCGTGATAGTTGGCGATGGTAATGTTCTTCGACCAATCCAACTCGAGCGACAGGGCTTCGGGACTCTCGCCCGCCTCTTCTTCCGACTGCGGCGCGTTGATGTCCCAATTCTCGACGTGATCTAACTTGATCTCGTTGCGAACGTGATGTTCGTTGGATAGCTCGTACACATGACCGGGGGTCTTGGTATCGGAGACATAGAATCCCGCTTGGGCGAACGTGTCGGGAGTCCAGATGTTGGCGAAAGACCCGCCGCCTCCCTGCGTAATCCAGAGACTGGGATATTGCCCGTCCCAGCGCTTGCGCAGATCGGGATCTCCGGTTTGATTACTGTTGTAGGGATTCGTGCCGCTGCCGTGACCGCCCAGGAACCGCACGTCGTCGATCAGCGACGCGGCCCCGGCGCGCCACAGCACGCCAACCGCGCGCGAATCGATGGCCCCGGCCATGACTCCGAAGCCGCTCAGGATGTTCGATCCGCCCGCAGGCGCGGCAATCACCGCTCGGGCCGATCCCACTCCCTGAAAGGCGGGCGTGCTATCCGGCAGATCGATCTGCGTCATGGTGGGGTGCAACCCGATGAGTACCGTGTCCGGCTTCAGCGTGAGAGTGTCGCTGACGATATAATGCCCCGTGGGGAAATACAGCGTCCGATGCTGGTCGATCGCCTTTTGGATGGCCGCGGTGTCGTTGGTGGCGCCGTCTCCGGTGACTCCCAGCGAGTGCACATTGACCCACTCTTCGGCGGGCGGCAACGCCGGGATCGCCGCAGGCTCCGGCGCCGGCATGGCGCTCAGAACCGTGGCGTCGTAGAGCATGCCGATGGCGCCGGTCATCCCCTCGCCAGGCAGAATCAACCCATAATTGAAATTCTTGACCCGGTACGCCGGACCCTTGCCCGAGATCTTCTTGCCGCTCTCTCGAAGCAGCGCCAGAACCGGCGCATTCTTCAGCACGGCGTTCTCGATGCCGATCTCGGTGAGCGGACTCTTCTCGCTGCTGATAATCACTACCGGGCCGGAGATATTCTCGAAGCGGCTGTCCTTGACCCACAACTGGTCGTAGTATTGCGGATCTATATCGATGGCGGTCGGCATGTCGCGGAAGCTATCGCGAATGAGCGTGAGTCCCGCCTCATGCTCGCGAACCGCGGCCTCGCGCTGGCCCTCGAACTCCGAATCGATCAGCGTAAATTGCCATGCGGGCGAGGTCTTGTCCGTCAGAATGCCGTAGCGTCCGCCATGGAAATGCAGATCCTCCGCCTCGTTGCCAATCTCCGTGAGCGCGGCCAGACCGGAGCCGATGCGGAAATCCATGTGGCTGAGATAGGCGTGCTGGGCGACGTGAAAGCGGATCGCGACCGCGGCCGGGTTGCCGTCGCCGATCTCGAAATCGATGTTGCTCATGGCCGAGTAAAACGTACCCGCGCCGGCGTCGCCGATGGCGTTGTTGGGAGGCACGCTATCCGGCGGGGGAAACGGCACGCGGAAGTTCGTGGCGCCGCGCCGGCCCCGCCCGCCTGCGAACATCACCATCACGCCCACGCCTTTCTGAAAACCTGGCGTGTTGGCCGCCAGCCGGAAGACCGGGCGCGTCGCGCCGTAGCCGATGACGCGTATCCCTGGCCATACGTAGACGGTGCGCGTCAGCCGGTATTGGCCCGAATGCACAAATAGAATTCCCTCGCCGGGGTTGATCTCCGCCTTGTCGATAGCGGCCTGCAGCGCCGCGCTGTCGTCGCTGGTTCCGTCGGCGTGAGCGCCGAAATCGGGTGCGGCCAGGTAGACCGCTTTGGGGTCGTCCAGGCGCGTGGCGATCGTCGATGCCGCGGAAGCCGCGCAAGCGATGCCGGGCAACAGCATGACGGCCAGTAGAGACTTGCTGGTAAGCGTGTGCATTGTCGTACCTCTAGTTCTACCGCAATGCGCTGCGTGGTTTCTCGCCCGCCCCTTAGCGCGCAGCGGGTCCCGTAACGCTCTCGCGGACCTCCACCACCCGGTCCGCGGCCACATCCCGCACCACCTGCGCCCGGCCGCCCGGCCATGTGATGCGAAGTTCGCGGAGCCTGGCCTGCTGTCCCAGACCAAACCGCACCAGCGGTTCGCTGGAGGAGGCGTAGCCCACGCTGGTCGTGGCCTGGTTATACAGTACCGTCCCATCCGGCAGCACCGCTTGCAGTTCCGCGCCAAGGCCATCCCGATTGCTGCGCGTGCCCACCAGTTTGACCGCCAGCCAGTGTCCGGCGCCGGTGGTGACGTTGCGGAACAGGTGGGCCGGCTCGTTCAAGACGCTCACCACCACGTCCACCTTGCCATCGCCGTCGAAATCCGCGAACGCCGCGCCACGGTTGTATCCGGCGGCGCGGAACGATTGTCCCGCGTCCGCGGAAACGTCGCGGAAACGGCCGCTCGCGTTCCGGAAAACGCTGCACGCCAGACGGCTCGACACGCCCAGCAGCTTGTCCATATAGGGAAAGTGCGCATTGGCGGAGAAGAGATCCTTCCAGCCGTCGTTGTCGAAATCGAACAGCCCGATGCCCCATCCGGTGAGTTGGCGGGTGGCTGCCACCAGCCCGGATGGAATGCCCCAGTCCTCGAAAAAGTACGGCTTCCCCCGGTTGCGGAAGAGCAGATAGGAATCGTTGACCATTCCGCTCAGCACGATGTCGGGCAGTCCATCGTTGTCGTAGTCGCGGAAATCGGCGCCCATTCCCGCCACCGGGCGGCCGCTCTCGCCATACGAGACGCCCATCTCCAGTCCGACCTCGCGGAAATGCAAGCCGCCTTCGTTCTGAAACAGAAAATTCCGCGTGGAATCGTTGGCCACGAAGATGTCCGTCAGTCCGTCGCGATTGAAGTCGCCGAACGCCACTCCCATGCCCTTGCCAATGCTCTGCGCGATGCCGGAACTCTGCGAGACGTCCGTGAAAGTCCCGTCGTGGTTGTTGCGGAATAACTGGCTGGGCCGGCCGCGGTAATTGTCCGGATGACAATAGATGCGAATCGATGGCGTTCCGCACGACGGCTCCGTGTTCGGGTCCCAACCTACGTAATTGGAGACGAACAGATCGAGGTAGCCGTCGTTATCGGCGTCGAACCATCCCGCCGAAATCGACCACATTTTCCCGTATTTCGGATCGATGCCCTGCAGGCCGGCCTTTCGAGTGACATCCTCGAACGTCCCATTTCCCAGGTTGCGATAGAGAATGTTGTGGTCCACGCCGGCCACGAAAATATCGGGAAATCCGTCGTTGTCGTAGTCCGCCACGGCCACCGCCATCGAGTAACCGTAACCGGCCACGCCCGCGCGGTCCGTCACGTCCGTAAATGCGCCGTCGCAGTTGTTCTTGTACAGCCGATTGTGAAATTCGGGACGGCTCTTGTCGAGAGACGGAGACATGGCGCCATTGGTAAAGAAGATATCCATGCATCCGTCGTTGTTGAAATCGAGCGCGGCCACGCCTCCCGGCATAAGCTCGATCTGGTGAGCCTGCCCCGCCGCGCCGTTGTTGAGTTTGAAGGCGATGCCGGCGCGCTGAGCGACATCCTCGAATCGAATCTGCGCCGAAAGCAAGAGCGGAACCAGCGCCAGCGCGAACCTCGTCACCGGCCCCGCGCCGCCATCCGCTCGTCGTACTCGCGCAGCCACGCGGCCTGCTTCTCCGCTTCCTCCTGGCGGCCCATTTTCCGGCAAATCTCCAGCAGCAGATTCCTGGCGAACGGCAAGTTGGGAGACAAGACCACGCTTTGTTCCGCGTCCTTGGCGGCTTCCTCCAGCCGGCCGGCCTGAAATTGCAGGCGCGCCCGCCAGTACCGTGCGATGGGGTTGTCGGGGTGCTCGCGGACGGCGGCATTCGCATACGGCAGCGCTTCGGCGGCGCGGCCGGCCTCGTCCAAAAGCTGAACGTAGGTGAGCGTTACGTCCAGGTCCGCCGGCGCGGCGCGGTCCTCCAGAAGCTTCTTGCAGGCTGCCTCCGCCTCCGCCAGATGGCCGGATTTCGCCAGCGAAACCGCATAGAAGCTCCTGGCCGCCGGGTCGTCCGGGTGCAGCGTCAGGGCTTCTCCGAGGGCTTGCGCGGCCCGTTCGTAAAAGGCCCCGCGGTACATCCACTCGCCCAGCAGAAACAGAGTCCCGGCGTTGTGCGGGTCCGTTTCGTAGAGCGAGTCGATCGCGCTCTGCGCGCCTCCAGCGTCTCCCGTATCCAGGTAAGCGCGCGCCAGCGCCTGCTTCAATTCCACGCTTGCCGGCCGCAGCCGCACAGCCCTGCCGAGATACGGAACCGCCTCATTGGCGCGGTGCAAGCGCAGCAGGCACTGGCCCAAGCCGGCCAATGCGTCGGCCGATTCGGGACTGCTCTCGATGAGTTGGCGATAGGCCGATGCGGCCTCCGCATAGCTTCCCTGCCGAAAGAGTTGGTCCGCGGTTTCACCCGATGCCCACGCCGCCAGAAACGTCAGCGCCAAGATCGGCGGCATGCGCCGCGGCGAACGGGACCAACGGCTTACGGCCGCCCCCGCGGTTCGATCTGTCTCGCCGCTCATTTTGGCTCGTCGATCCGCAGTACCTCGTTGGCGCGGAGACCCTGAGTGACTGCCTGCTTGCGTCCCGAAGGCCAATCCACCTCCACGCGATCCACTGTCCGCGCGTCTCCCAGCCCAAAGTACTGCGGGAGCGAACTCTGTGACAGGTAACCGGACTTGCCATCGTTGTATTTCGTCAAAGTCCGTCCGCCGGCGGTCACCCGTACCGTGGCGCCCAATCCATCGCGGTTCGATGCCGTGCCAACCAGTTTCACCTTGAGCCAGTGAATCGGCCGGCGCTCCGACAGATTGCTGACCAGAATCTGCGGCGGCGAGTTGAAGTCGTTGGTGACGATATCCAGATCGCCGTCGTTGTCCAGGTCGAACACCGCGGCCGACCGGCTGGCCAAGGGCGCCATGACGGTGATCTTGCCGCTTTGACCCTTGCAAGGGTCCTGAAAATACTGCGGCTCGTCGGCCGCCACCTTCGCGCAATCCATCTCGAAGTAGGGGGTGTGCGTCCGTCCCCCCGCGCGCGGCTCCACGCCCAGAATGAACTCCGCGTCGAGAAACTTCTGTCCGCCGTTGTTCAACAGCAGCGAGTTGATGCCGTAGCGGTACGGAAAGCTCATGCCCGCCGTGATGAAAATGTCCTCCCATCCATCGGCGTTGAAATCGCCCACGCTCGGCCCCCAGGGCCAATAGGTCTCCACGCCCATGCGGTCCGAAACCTCTTCGAACTTACCGCCGCCCAGATTGTGATAGAGAGCGTTGCCGTAAATAAAACTGCTGGTCGGCCCCATCAGGATAGTTTCGGGTTGCGGCTTTGGCGCCTTCTTCTTCTCGTCCTCCGGGGACGCCTCCGACCACATGTCCGAGTGCATATCCGTGACGTAAAGGTCCATGCGGCCGTCGTTGTCGTAGTCGAAGAACTTAATCCCCATCGATCCCCACGGCGTCTTCGGGAAATAGCGGCCGGTCTGCTCGGAGAACTTGCCCCCGCGATTCTCGAAGAAGTGGTCCGCTCCCTGCATATTGAGGACGTAAACTTGTGGCCATCCATCCCCATTCAGATCCGTGAACGTCGCGTCGCCCGACCACCCCACCGGTTTCAAGCCGGCCTCGGCGGTCACGTCTTTGAAACGGTTGCGCCCCAGGTTCTTATAGAGAACCGGGAACTCGTAGCGTTCCGGAAACATGTGCCCGAAGAAGGCGTCGGGAAGGGCCATGTATTGCCCCTGCGCGCCCTTCCGGTCCGATGTGTACTGTCCAATATTGCATACCAGCAGATCGAGCAGCCCATCGTGGTCGAAATCGAAAAAGAAAGCCCCCGAGGAATGCAGAGCGCCGTCGATGCCGGCTGCTTTCGCGATGTCGTGGAAGCGGCCGTGCCCGTCGTTTTCGAACAGCAGATTGCCGCCGCGCACCGTCGTGACGAACAGATCGGGGTCCCCGTCGTTGTCGATGTCTCCAAAAGCGGCGGAGACGCTGATGCGGCCAGGCACGCCCACCCCCGCTTCCGCCGTGATGTTCTTGAACTTGCCTCCGCCCAGGTTCTTCCAAAGCTCGTTGCCGCCGGTCTGACTGACGAAGTAGATGTCATACAACCCATCGCCATCCACATCCGCAACCGCGATTCCGCTCCCGTGGTCGTAGTGCGCCGGCTGATAATTCCTCTTCGCGTCGTCGACCGCTTGATTTACGAAGGCGATCCCGCTCTGCGCGAGCTTGTCTTCGAATTGAAACCCGTGGAACACCTTGAATTGATCGACGGTTTTCAACTGCTGTTGCTTGCGCGCGGCCAGCGACGCCGAGGCGTCTTCGGGAGGGTAACGAACCTGCGGCGTGGAGGGCGCCGCGGCGCCGCGCGTGAAGATCGCCGCCAAAACGGCGGCGGCCATCGCTCCGCTTGAAATGTACCGAGCCCTCTTAGCGAACATCTTGGCGGCCCTCCCGGCCTTTCATTCGTTGGTACTCCGCCGCCTCGCGATCGGCATCTTGCGGTTTGCCGGCGCGGCGGTAAAGCGTGGACAATCCCAAGTGAGCCTCGGCGGCAAGATCGCCGCTCTTATCGATGCCCAGCAACTTGGTCCAAGCGGCTTCCGCGCGCGCGGCGTCGTTGGCGGCGAACGCGGCCTTTCCCAGCGCCAGCAGAATTTGCGGCGTATCCGGCTGGAGGTGGTCGGCCTGGGCAAATGCCTTCGTGGCGGCGCCTGCGCTGCCCTCTTGAAGCAGCGTCGAGCCCAGACGATATACGGCGTCGGCGCTGGCCGGACGAAGCTGCGATTCCATCGCATACTGCGCCTCCGCGGCGGGCAGTTTTCCTTCGCTGGCGTATACGGCTCCCAGCGCCATGTGTACGCCAGCCGTGTACGGCCTGAGCCGCACCGCCGCGGCGTACTCCTGTTCCGCCTCCGGCAGACGGCCGCTTTCCACATCCCGTTCGGCCAGCACCTGGTGCGCCCGCGCCGAGTCCGCGCTCGATTGCAGAATTTGATCGAATGCCTGGCTTGAAGCCAGCGCCGCCGCCCGGCTGAACGCCAGCAGCAGGCCCGTATCGTTGGGCTGCCTGGCCAGCGCCTGCTGCAGCGAAGCCACGTCCTGGGGCCGGCTGGCGCTATCCGCGGCCGCGCCGCTCTTGGGCGCCGTAGCGGGGTCGAGCTTCGCAAGCTGGCCGGCGGTCCGCTTCGCCGCCAGATCCGTCGCATGGCCGAAATAGTAGAGCACGTCGGGGTCTTTGGGCTGCCTGTCCAGAGCGGCTTCGAGCGCCATGATCGCGCTGCCCAGTCTGCCCGTCTCCAGATACGCGCGCCCCAGCAGTTCCGGCGTGCGCGTCTTCTCAAGATGAGGCAGCGCCCCCTCGGCGTCTCCCTGAACCAGCAAGACGACGCCCAACGTCTGATGCGTTCCCATCAGGTTGGGATTAAGCTGCAACGCGCGTTCCAACTCCGGGATAGCCGCGCTGTAATCGCCGCTTTGGAAGTAAGCTTCTCCCAGGTTAGAGTGGCCCGACGCGGAATCCGGCTGCAACTCGGTCACTTTCCGGAACTCTTGAATGGCCACGTCCAGCTTGCCATCCTTCTGCGCCGCCGCTCCCGCCTGCGCATGCTCGATGACTTCCGGAGTGAGCGCTTGCGCTTGCAGCAGAACACAGCACGTGAGGAACGCCAGAGTCATGATCTACCGCCATCCGCAAGTCTTCAACATTATAGCGCCCGGGAGTGAAACGTTGACACCGCCCTCATCGCCGCGCCCCGCCTATCGCTTGCCTTGCGATGCCGCCCGCAGTTGCTCCATTCGCAAGGTCACCTGGGCGTCGCCGGGGTTCAGTTCGTGGGCCCGTTCGAGCACCGGCAGGGCGCCGGCGTCGTCTCCCAGCGCATGCAGCGTCGAGGCCAGCAGCGTCAGCGTATTGAAATACCGCGGGTTCAGGCCGGCCGCCTTCCGCAGCGCCGCCAGCGCCTCTTGATAGCGCGTTAGCCGGAACAGGCTTAGGCCGAGAGTTTGCCACGCCTCGAACGCCTCGGGGTCCACGTTTACGGCCTGCCGCAACGGCTCGATGGCGTCCGCGAATGCGCCATGTTCGGAATACAGTTGGCCCAGCAGCGTCAGCCGGCGTGAGTCGTTCGGGTCGGCGATGCGCTGACAGACCGTGCGCGCCGCCTCGATCGACCCGCTGTCCAAGGCGTTCATGCAATCGCGCCCATACTGTTCCGCCACCCGCTGGTTCTCGCGCCACTCGCGGTACAGATCGTACTGGCGATTGGCGTCGTCCGCGCGCGCGGCCATCGAGTAGACCCGCCCCAGCCGGTAGTGCGTCTCGGGATCGCGCGGATTGTCCCTGGCCGCCCGCTCCAGACATTCCAACGCCCGCGCCGGCTGCCCCGCCGATTGGTATGCCAAACCGAGATACAAAGAGGCCTTGGGAAATGCGGGGTTCCGTTCGAGCGGCGCCAGCCTCCGTATCGCCGCCGCGTTATCGCCGGCCCGCACATCCAGGCGCCCCAGGTAGTATTCGAGCCCCGGCCGGCTGCCCAGCCGCTGCCGCACCGTGTCGAATTGCTTGCGCGCGTCCGCGTTCCGCTCCTCCGCGAATAGACACGTGGCGTATTGAATCCGCGCCTCGTCGTCGTTGGGATTAGCCGCCAGCGCCTGTTCGAACTCGGCCGCGGCATCCCCGTAAAGCCGGTCCTGCATCAGACGGACGCCTTTGCCGACGTGCGCCGCCGCGTCCGCCTGGGCCGCCGGTTGCGCCGCCGCTCCACCCATTCCGAGCAGCAGGACGATGCCGGCTGCCAGAACGCCTCTCATGCCACGATTGTCCCTCATTCCGGTCCTCGCGCCGCCCAATTATCGTCCCGCCCGCTGCCCGCCGAAGGATTCCACCTTCACCACGCCCGCGCCCTCCCGGATCGATACCAGCCGGTCCGCGGCAACCGCCTTTATGGTTTCCTGCAATCCATTCGGCCACCAGATTTCCAAATCGGCCGATTGCGCCGCGCCCAGGCCGAAGTGCAGCCGCCGGTCGTTGACCGACAGATAGCCCGACTGCGCCGTCACCGCCTGCGCTTGCCGCCGCCCTCCGTAAGTGGCGATCACCCTGGCGCCGATCGCGCTGCGGTTCGATTTCGTGCCCGTCAGCCCCACCTTCAGCCAGTGCCCGCCCCCGCTTACGTCGTTGCGCAACAGGGACGGCGGCTCGTTGACGTTCATGATCAGAATGTCCACATCGCCGTCGTTATCGAAGTCTCCGAACGCCACGCCCCGGCTGCAATGCGCTTCGGCGATGGCGGGTCCAGCCGCCATCAGCTCCTCGAACTTGCCGTTCCCCAGGTTCCGGAACAACACCCGCGGCGTCTTGAACGGATAGTCGGGATGGGTCTTCTCCACTTCGGGATAGATGCCTCCGGTAGCCCAGAAAAGGTCCGGCAGCCCGTCGTTGTCGAAATCCTGAATGCCCGCGCCCCAACTTACGTACCGGGTTTCCACCCCCAGGCCCGCGCGCATCGTTACATCCTCGAAACCCCCGCGTCCGGCGTTGCGGTAAAGCACCGCCGTATCCTGGCTGAAGTGCGTCTTCAGCAGGTCCAGCGCGCCATCCGTGTCGAAGTCTCCGAGGCCTAATCCCATCCCCGCCTGCTCGTTTCCGTCTTCGTTCACCGCCAGCCCAAGCTCCAGGCCCTGTTCCCGGAACGTGCCGTCCTTCTGGTTGCGGAATAGCAGGCTCGGCGTGGAATCGGACGCCACATAGATGTCCTGCCAGCCGTTTCCCATATAATCGGCCGCCATGGCCGTCAGCCCGAAAGTCGGAGCCGCGCGGTCGATCCCGGCGGATTTCGTCGCGTCCGTGAACGTCCCATCCCCGTTGTTGCGGTACAGCAGGCATCGCTCCGGTTGCAGGCTGCGCGGCCCGCAGTACACCGGCACGCCCTGGAAGCTGCAATTGGGATTCTTGCCGGTGGCCGGGATCGATTCGAAATCGAACGCCACGTAGTGCGATACGAACAGATCGAGCAAACCGTCGCGGTTGTAGTCCACCCACGTGCAGCCGGTTCCCCAGCGCCGCCCTTCGTGCAGCAGTCCGGCCTCTCGCGTCACATCCGTGAAGGTGCCGTCGCCGTTGTTGCGGTACAGCACGTTCTGGCCCCACTGGGAAATGAAGATGTCGTCGAATCCATCGTTGTTGTAGTCGCCGATGGTCACCCCGAAGGCCCAGTCCTGGCGCGTCAGGCCTGCCTGCCTGGTGACGTCCGTGAAGGTCCCATCGCGATTGTTCTTGTACAAACGGTTGCTCGCCCCGGCCACCGGCCCTTCCCGGCGCGTGCCCGTAAGGACCAGCACGTCCAGCCAGCCGTCGTTGTCGTAATCGAGGAACGCAAGCCCGCACCCCATCGATTCGAGAATGTAGTCCGTCCGCCCCTCCGGTCCGCTAATCGAGGGATCGCGCAAGCCGGCCTGCGCCGCGATGTCCGTGAATCGGGCATTAAAGGGGATTCCCGAAGGCTTGCCCCGTGGCTGGGATGTCACCCCGCGCGTAGCCATTCCGGTGGATTGTTGCGCCCGCGCGGCGGGAACGCCGGAGGCCAGCAGCCAAAGCATGTCACGCCGCGTCATGAACTGTTGTGGTCCTCCGCGCTCGAAGTAGTTCTCAGTATACCCCGGAAACGCCCTGTTTTCAGCTCCTTACGTTTCGATGGGCGTCCCCCGCAAAGTGCCGCGGATCCCCTGGTCCGCGGCCGCAGCCCGGCCGTTCCAGCCGCCCGGCTGGCGCTCCGTGCCCGCATTGCGTCAGAATCTATCCATGCGCCTCCAGGAAATCGATACCCCGGCGCTGGTTGTGGAGCTCGATATCCTCGAGCGCAACCTTGCCCGCGCGGCCTCCTACGCACGCCGGCACGGGCTGCGGCTGCGGCCCCATGCCAAGACCCATAAATCCGTCCGCTTGGCCCGCCGCCAACTGGAATCGGGCGCCGCCGGGCTGACCGTGGCCAAGGTCTCCGAAGCCGAAGTGATGCTGCGCGCCGACCCTGAAGATCTGCTCGTGGCGTACCCCATCGTCGGCCGCGCCAAACTCGAGCGGTTGATGCAAGTGGCGCGCCGTACGCGCGTCACCGTGGCGCTCGATAGCCTTTTCGCCGCGCTCCAACTTTCGGTGGCGGCCCGCGCAGCCAGGGTCCAGGCCGGAGTTCTGGCGGAGGTGGATGCCGGTTTAGGCCGCGTGGGCGTCTCCCCGGGCGAGCCGCTCATCGAACTGGCGCGCGGCATCCGCGGCCTATCCAATCTTTCGTTCGAGGGCATCGCCTTCTATCCGGGCCACGTCAGGAGTTGGGACGACGCCGGCCGCGCGGCGTTCGCCGGCGTAGCCGATCTGCTGCGCCACGTCCTTGCCGGTCTCCGCCGCGCCGGAATCGAGGTCCGCACCGTCAGCGGCGGTTCCACCCCCACCTTGTTCCACTCCCACGAGATTCCCGGCCTGACGGAGATCCGCCCCGGTACCTACGTCTTCAACGACGTCAATACCGTCCACAGCGGCGCCTGCTCCTGGGCGGATTGCGCGGTCGCGGTTCTGGCCACCGTCGTCTCTACCGCGCGGCCCGGGCAGATCATTGTCGATGGCGGGTCCAAGACCTTCTCCTCGGACCGCTTGGCGGATCCCGCCGATGCCACCTTCGGCTGCGTCACCGATGCCCCCTCCGCGCGATTCCACAAGATGAACGAAGAGCACGGCTTCATCGATATCGCGCGCGTGCAACGCCAATTCGCCGTCGGCGACCGCCTGCGCATCATCCCCAACCATGTCTGCGCCACGGTCAATCTGCACGACCGCATCTTTGCTCTGCGGGGCGATGCCGTCGAGGGGATTATCGAGGTGGACGCCAGGGGCAAGCTGACCTGAAGCGCCTGCAAGGCGCGGTGATTGCAGATTGCCATAGGGCGGCGAGATTCTTCGCCGGGCGCAGGTGTAAGCGTGCCATCATAGTCAGTTCACAAGGCCATGACTCCGCGGGATTTCATTCACAAATGGCGACCGGCCCAACTGCGGGAGCGCCAGGCATCCCAGGAGCACTTCATCGACCTCTGCCGCCTTTTGGGTGAGCCAACGCCAGCCGAGGTCGACAGCGATGGCATCTCGTACTGTTTCGATTACGGAGCGGCAAAGACCGGGGGCGATAAGGGTTTCGCCGACGTGTGGAAGAAGGGCTGTTTCGGATGGGAATACAAGGGGAAGCATAAGGACCTCATTGCGGCCTACGTTCAGCTAAAGGACTATGTTGACGACCTGCAGAATCCGCCGCTGCTAATTGTCTCCGACATGGACGCAATCGTGATCCGCACGAACTTCACGAATACCGTCCAAGAGATCCACACGATCACGCTCGACGACCTTCTGCTCACGGAGAAGCGCCGCCTGTTGAAGTTGGCATTCACCGAACCCGAACGCTTCAAACCATCGATCGGCAGAGAGGAATTGACCGAGAAGGCAGCCGCGCATTTCGCTGAGTTGGCCCAGCGCCTGCGCGACAAAGGCTACGATCCACACCGCGTCGCCCACTTCATGAACAAGATGATGTTCTGCCTCTTCGCGGAGCACATCGGCATCCTGCCGTCCGGCCTGTTCACGCGCGTGCTGGAGGCTGCCAGCCGGCAGCCGAAGCTTTTCCAGCCAATGGCCAAGGAACTCTTCTCGGCCATGCAGGCGGGCGGCCATTTCGGCGCCGATGCTATCGACTGGTTCAATGGCGGCCTGTTTGACGATGACGACACGCTCGACCTCGACAAGCCCGCCATCGACCAGGTGTTCAAGCTCTCGAAGTTGGACTGGAGCGAGATTGAGCCGTCCATCTTCGGCACGCTCTTCGAGCGCGGCCTGGACCCGGATAAGCGCAGCCAGTTGGGCGCGCACTTCACCGACCGGCAGTCGATCATGCGGATCGTGGAACCCGTCGTGCTTGCTCCTCTTCGCGCCGAGTGGGAAGGCCTCAAGCTCCAACTCGTGGAGATCATGGCGCAGTACCGGGCGGAGCTGGAGAAACCCGGCGTTAAGAACGCCGAGGTCCGGGTTCACTTTGGGCAATCGAAGAAGGAACTCGCCAAACTGGGAAACGGCAAGAGCAAGGCCGCCGCGACGGCGGCCGCGAACCGGCTCCAGACGAGCGCCAAGGACATCTGCCGCGGGTTCCTTCACCGGCTCGAAACCACTCGCGTACTCGACCCGGCCTGCGGTTCCGGCAACTTCCTTTACCTGTCCCTATTGGGGCTGAAAGATCTCGAACACGCCGTTATCACGGAGGCCGAAGAGCTTGGGCTCGAGCGGTTCTTCCCGGCCGTTGGCCCCCAATCGGTCATCGGAATCGAACTGAACGTGTATGCCGCCGAGCTTGCGCGCGTCACGGTCTGGATCGGGCAGATTCAGTGGATGCTGCGGCACGGCTGGGGACTGTCGAAGGACCCGATTCTGAAACCGCTCGATCAGATCGCTTGCCGCGACGCTTTGCTCAACCCGGATGGGTCTGAGGCGCAATGGCCGGAGGCGGACTGCATCGTGGGCAACCCGCCGTTCCTCGGCGACAAGAAGATGATCGCCGAAATGGGCGAGAAGTATGTGGAGACTCTCCGGGAAAGATACAAAGGGCGCGTACCGGGCGGCGCCGACTTGGTGACCTATTGGTTCGCCAAAGCCTGGGAAGCGATCAAGGGAGGCAAGGCGCAAAGGGCCGGATTGGTGGCCACCAACTCGATCCGAGGAGGACAGAACAGGAAAGTTCTGGACACAATCGCCGGCGAAGGCCGGATCTTTGAGGCCTGGAGCGATGAGCCGTGGGTGCTGGACGGCGCTGCGGTGCGAGTTTCGATTGTGTGCTTCTCCGCGGCATCCGCCGGGATTCCGCTGCGCTTGAACGGGAATCCCGTTGACGGAATCCACCCGGACCTGACAGGGAGAGTAGGTGGTAGTGGCCTGGATGTCACGGTGGCCCGGAAGATTCGGGATAACAGAGAGATTGCCTTTCAAGGCACCATTAAGACTGGCGCCTTTCAGATATCTGGGGACCTCGCCAGGATATGGCTGCGGCTGCCCGCTAACCCTGATGGAAGCCGGAATGCCGAGGTACTCCGGCCTTGGGCGAACGGCATGGACATCATGCGTCGACCGTTTGATCGCTGGATCGTTGACTTCTACGGTCTTGATGAGCACCGGGCCGCCATGTACGAGCAACCCTTTGAGTATCTGTCATCCACTGTTCGATCTTCTGGCCTCCGAAAGCGCGAAATGCGGACCCAAGAGATGTGGTGGCTCTTCCAGAGACCTCGGCCGGAGATGCGGAAGGCGCTGAATGGGCTATCGCGGTACATTGCCACTCCGAGGATGGGCACGCATCGTCTGTTCGCTTGGTTGCCTCGCCTGACCGTTCCAGATTGTCAGCTCTTTGTAATCGCGCGCGAAGATGACGCCAGTTTCGGCATTCTGCACTCCCGATTTCACGAGACCTGGACGCTGCGGCAATGCTCGTGGGAGGGCGTGGGAAACGACCCCCGCTACACCGCGACTACCACCTTTGAAACGTTTCCCTTTCCTGAAGGCCTCACGCCCAACATCCCGGCCGAAAACTACGCCTCGGACCCGCACGCCGTCTCCATCGCCGACGCCGCCAGACGCCTGAACCAACTACGGGAGAACTGGCTGAATCCGCCGGAGCTTGTCCGCCGCGAGCCCGAGGTGGTTCCCGGGTTTCCCGACCGCCTGCTCCCTATCGACGCGAAGGCTGCGGCCGAACTGAAGAAACGAACGCTGACAAGCCTGTACAACCACCGCCCCGCGTGGCTCGAACAGGCCCATAGGCGCCTGGATGAAGCCGTCGCCGCCGCTTACGGCTGGCCGGCGGAGATCGGCGAAGAAGAGGCGTTGAAGAAGTTGCTGGAATTGAACCTGGAAAGGTCCTCAAATCAATCGGGCTAGCGCTCGACGCCAGGGGCAAGCCGACCTGAAGCGCGAAGCTGCTAAACTCGAAAGATACCGTCTATGGCGAAGGAAATAGAACCGAAGCGCAAGCAGTCCATGCCCCCCATCGGCGCCTGGGCCCCCGCCGTCGCGCTGGGCTGGCTGGTCCCCGGCGGCGGCCACCTGCTGCTCAAACGGACCGGGCGCGGCCTGCTGCTGGGCGCTTCCATCACCGGCATGTTCGTCTGCGGGCTTTTGATGCGCGGCGCTATGTTTCAGCCGCAGTCCGGGGATTTGCTCACCACCCTCATCAACACCGGCGGATTCATCGGCGATGTCTGCTCCGGCATCTTGTACCTGTTGACCTCGTGGCTCGGGTACGCCCAGGCCGATATGGCCGGGGCCGTCCACGATTACGGAACCAAGTTCCTGGTGACGGCGGGGTTGTTGAACGTGCTGGCCATGGTGGACGCTTTCGAAATCGCCGCCGGGAGGAAAGACTGATGTCCATGAACCTCTCGCACTTCGAAGCCGCTCTCTTGTTCTCGCTGTTCACCTCCGTGGTCCTGGGCATCGTCACCAAGAGCACCGACCGCCAACGCCTGCACTACGGCGCATATGTCTTCGCCTGTTTCATGGTGGCCCTGTTCGGCATCGGCTGGATCATGCGTTTGGGACACGGATAGCCGGGCGCATAGTCTATCGGAGGTCGCCAATGAGCTGCAAAGCCGCCGTGCGTTATGTGGGCGACGTCGCCATCATAGACGTCTCCGGCCGCATCACCCTGGGTGAGGGCGCCGGGATGCTGCGGAGCTTGATCGGGGACCTGGCCAAGGCGGATGAGCGCGAGTTGCTTGTCAATCTGAAGGATGTCTCCTACATGGATAGCGCCGCGTTGGGGGAGTTGGTGCGGGCCTATGCCGGCATCACCCGGGCGGGAGGCGCTATCAAGCTCCTGAACCCCCAGGGCCGCGTCTCGGAGGTCCTCACGGTCACCAAGCTCTACGCCGTCTTCGAAACTTTTTCGGACGAAGCCGCCGCCGTCCGCAGCTTCCTCAGCGCCGCCTGAATGTGGGGCGGCCGCCCCCGTCCGCGCGCGACCCCCTGGCCGCGCTCTTCGTATCCTCGCCCCTACTCCATCCTCAATGTCGCCGCCGGATCGATGCGCGTCGCCCTCCGCGCCGGCGCATAGCAAGCCGCCAGCGCGGTCCCCGCCAGCAGCAACGGCGGATCGTATGCAACGGTAAAGCCGTGGAGTGGGCC
>Ga0182027_10003169_pt1 | contig 26288 bp, 13 predicted proteins | sample 712E1DmetaG_FD_121300 | JGI IMG/M metagenome (GOLD analysis project Ga0182027, IMG submission 121300) | Permafrost microbial communities from Stordalen Mire, Sweden - 712E1D metaG (Illumina Assembly) | ecosystem: Environmental > Terrestrial > Soil > Wetlands > Permafrost | place: Sweden...
GACCTTCAAATACGCAAACTCGCCGACCATCGCCAACGGCGTCTCGGTGGTGGCCACGAGCCGGTCCTCGGAATCGCGATAGATAAACACATCCAGTTTGTCCTTGGGCTTCAAGTCCGCCGGAATATAGCGGCCCGGAAGCAGGATCTCGCCCAATTCCCCGCCGTCGAGATAGAGGCCGGGCGTCGAGGCTCTCACGATGGAGAGGGTATTGCGTTTGCCGATGATCGCCATGCGCCCCAGAGTATCGGCGATTCGTCGCCACCGGGAGAAAAATCGCACGTTTGATCCTGTGGACGTCGCTGCCGACCGCGGCGCACTTGGGCTTCATTCCGGGACCTCCGATTGGAGGGTGTTCTCGACACCGAAATGATGTGGTCCACGATGAGCTTTGGCGCAGCGTCGAGCCTGTGGCTGGACATTTGCCTGCCAAAGCGGAACTGCCTCACTCCACGACGCTTCGCGTTCACCGCGCGCAACCGAAGTGCCGACAGGTCTTGGAGCGCACGCGCCCCAGCGCCGCTTTCCCACCGCCTCGAGCGCTTCCTGGCAGAGGACTGCCCGCCCTTTTTCCATCCGTGGCCGACGCATTACGGCTTGCAAGGGTTTGCCTCTCACTGGAATACAAAGACACCTCTCAATAGAAAACAAGGAACGCCTCGCAGACAGATTGCCCGGCAAGGACTATCTTGCATAACGCATGCTTCCGAATAAGAAACGATGGGCTTTGGTCGCTTTGGCCCTGACTGCGGAGGCGCTATCGGGCGCGCCGCAACAGACCATCCAGAGTCTGCAGCAGATCAAGACCGTTTTTGTGATTCCGCTGGAAAACCATGACTGGACGCAGGCCTGCCCGGATTGCGCGCCGCAGCAACTACTGGGAAATCCCGCCGCGCCCTTCCTCAACAGCCTGGTCACTCCCGGCAACCCGAACGCGGCGCAGGTTTCCTACGCCACGGCGTATTACAGCGTCGCTCAAGGAGAGCATCCATCCGAACCGAATTACGTCTGGTCGGAAGCCGGGACGGATTTCGGGGTTCACACGGACAACGATCCGAGCACGGCTTGGGGCAACCTGTTTAACACGACGAATCATCTTTGCGGCCAGTTGAACGCCTCGGGCATTGCCTGGAAAGATTATCAGGAAGACTTGGAATACACCGCGGCGGTGAACGTGAGCAGCGCCGGAGTGCGTCCGAGCGGCACCAACATTTACAACGGCAGCGCGGAGTATTATTATGCCGTGAAGCACAATCCGATGGAGTTCTTTGTGGACACGCAGAATCAGAATGTTTATCCCCTGGCGCAGCTTTGGACGGACCTGGCCAACAACGCCGTGGGCCGTTACAATTGGGTTACGCCGGACGGATTCAACGAGATGCACAACTTTTTACCCGGCGGATTTGCTTCTCCAGGCGGCCTCTACACTGGCAATCAGGCTGCCATCGCCCAGGGCGACCACTGCCTGGCCACCATCATTCCGCTCATCATGGCTTCGCCCGCGTATCAGGACCACGGCGTCATCATCCTCTGGATGGACGAAACCGAAAGCACCGATGATACGAACACGACGCTTCCAGAGATCATCATTTCGCCGCTGGCCAAGGGCAACGCCTACGCCAGCAGGGTGGCCATGAGCCATTCCTCGGATCTCAAGACGATGGATGAGATTTTCAGGCTGGCTTTCCAGAACAACGCGATTGCCGCCGCCAATGACTTGAGCGACCTGTTCCAGGTGCAGCGCGCCGCGCCGGTGATCGTCAGCCAGGCCGCAAGCCCGGTCAATAACGTGGGCGGACAGTTGGCGCCGGGCGCGGGCAGCTTTGAGTTGACGTTCTCCGGCCCGCCGGGCCAGATCTATCAAGTGCTGGCCTCGGACGACCTGACCGTGCCGAAGCAGGCGTGGACGGTTGTCGGCAGCGGCACATTCTCCAGCACAAACGCCATCTTCACCGACAGCGGCGCGACCAATCGTCCCAGCCGGTTCTACCTCATCACATCACCGTAAATTGAGTTGTCATAACGGGCGGTGATGTTGTCATAATGCGGACCAACACAACCGCCGTTGATCGTCGTGACCGAGCCGTCAAATTACAATCGTTCGCAGAACGCGGGAGATTTGGAGCGTCTCCTGCGGGCGATTATTGAACGGTCGGTCAAACATCGGTCCGCCGCCGTCTTGATTGGGGCGGTGATTGTCCTTGGGGGAATCTGGTCCGCTTTTCGCCTCTCCCTGGATGTCACGCCCGACATCAGCAATCTCCAGGTGCAGGTGCTCACGACGGTTCCCAATCTATCGCCCGAGGAAATCGAATCGTCGGTGACCCGTCCTCTCGAACTGGAGATGTTCGGACTGCCAGGCCTGGAGCAGGTCCGCTCCCTGACGCGTTTTGGCGTTTCGCAGGTTTGCCTGATTTTTTCCGATGGCTGCGATCCGTATCGGGCGAGGCAGATGGTGGCCGAGCGAATAGCCAATGCGGTGGAAAAACTGCCCCGCGGACTTTCCCCGAAACTGGCCCCGCCCAGCTCGGGTCTGGGCGAAGTCTTCACTTACGCGCTTGTTGAGAAGGCCGGCAGCGCCCAGGCCGCCAACTCGGCGGAGGCGCGGCTGCGACGATTGAAGCTGATGCAGGAATTCGTGGTTAAACCATGTCTGAAATCCGTCAAAGGGGTTGCGGAGCTGAACACGACGGGCGGCTACGACCAACAAATGGTGGTCGCCGTGGATCCGGCCAAGACGACACCGCTGGGCTTGGACCTTAATGACATCGCCAACATTGTGGAACGGAACGCGGCCATCGGGGGCGGCGCGCTGGTGGAACGAGACGGAAGCCAGTTCATTATCCGCTCCCGGTCGCGGGCCCAGACCATCCCCGAATTGGCCAGCCTGGGCATCAAACTTCCGTGGGCGCAGAGAGGCCTGCCGTTGAGCAGCGTGGCCACGGTCAGCCTCGGCTCAAAACTCCGACTGGGCGCAGCCACGCTCAACGGGGAGGAGGCCGTGCTGGGCACGGCGATGATGCTGGCGGGCGAAAACGCGCGCGCGGTCGCGCGGTCCTTTCGTCTGGCCCTGGCTGAAGCCCAAAGCCGGCTGCCGGCGGATATGGAGCTTCGTCCGCTTTATGACCGGGCCGAACTGGTGGATGTTGTCATTGGCACGGTGGGGCACAATCTGACCATGGCCGGCGGATTGGTGCTTGGGGTGTTGCTCCTGTTCCTGGGCAGTTGGCGGGCCGCGCTGATCGTCACCTGCCTGTTGGTCCTGTCGTTTGCGCTGGGAGTTGCCGGCATGGCGGCTTTCGGCATCATGGGCAGCCTGCTCACGCTCGGGGCCATGGACTTCGGCGTGGTGGTGGACGACACCATCGTCATGGTGGAGAACGTCGTCCGGAAGCTGGCTGGCATTTCCGGTACTGACACGCCCGAAGGCAAAGCATCGCGTTTGGCCGCCATCATTGAAGGCTGCTGCCAGGTGCGCAAACCGATGCTGGTCGGCATGCTGGTGATCATCGGCGCCTATGTCCCGATTCTTACCCTCAGCGGAATAGAAGGACGAATGTTCCGGCCTCTGGCCCAATCGGTGATTTTACTGTTGCTCAGTTCCCTGCTGCTCACGATCACGCTGGTTCCGGCATGGTGCGCCATTGGGCTGGGATCGGGTGGGGCGTTGAAAGAGCCGCGGTTCCTGGACCTCCTGCGTTGGGCTTATGAAAAACTGTTCCTGGCCGGCCTCCGTTTTCGGTGGTTGCTTTTGGCCCTGGCGGCGATGCTGGCTGCGGGAGCCTGTTGTCTTTCAACGCGATTGGGGGCCAATTTCCTCCCTTACTTGGACGAAGGCTGGCTGGTCGTTGAAGTGCAACGCGATCCGGCAATCAGCCTGGCAAAATCCCTGGAAATGGAACTTCAAACCGAACGGGCCATCCAGGCGGCGGCGCCGGAAGTCCAGGAGCTTTATTCCCGCATCGGCATGTCGGAGATAGCCACCGACCCGCAGGGCGCAAATCAAAATGACATTTATCTCGGCTTCCGGCCGCGGGCGCAGTGGCATCAAATCAACGGGCGGAGAGTTTCCAAATCCGAGTTGGGGCGAATCATCCAGTCGGCGATTGAACGCAGCGTGCCCGGCCAGGAACTGGAGCTAAACCAGCCGATCGCGGTGCGGTTCGACGAATTGCTCGAAGGCGTGCGGACCGATCTGGCGATCAAGCTGTTTGGACCGGACTACGATCAGTTGGATCTCCTGGCGGGCAGGATTGCCCAAGTGGTCAAGCAAGTCCGGGGCGCGGGCGGAATTGTGATTGACCGGCCCGGACGCGCTGACATGATGGAATTCCGCCCCAATCCCGATCAGATGCTTCGCAATATGGCCGTCGGCGACCAGGTCAATGACGCGGTCTCCATCGGCCTGGCCGGGCGCCAGGTGGGGCGCATTGACGAGGGGGACATCTTCTATCCACTGGTCGTCAGCATCCCCGAAACCTGCCGCACCAATCCCGCGACGCTGGATATCCTGCCGGTTCGAGTTGCCGAAGGATCGCTGGTGCTCGGTTTGGGCAGCTTGGGAAAATGGGAACCGAAGCGGACGGTCGGGACCATTACCCGCGAACAAGCCGGCCGCCGCGAGGCCATCATGGTAACGGTGGAAAGCGCGGACGTGGCCGGGTTTGTGGAGCAGGCGCGGGCGGCGATTGAAAATGAGGTCAAGCTGCCGGAAGGCTGCCGCCTGGAATTCAGCGGCGCCTACAAGAACTGGGAGTCTGGCAGCCGGCGACTGCTGGCCTCCGGCATGGTGTTCGTCCTCCTCAGCCTGGCCCTGGTCTTTGCCGCGCTCAAGAATTGGAGGCAAACCGCCCTGGTCGCGTTTGGCCTTCCGTTCGCCCTGGTGGGCGGGGTTTACGGTCTGTGGTGGCGCAACTTGCCGCTGACCATGCCGGCCGCCATAGGCTTTGTCACCCTGGCAGGCTTGAGCATTCTCAATGGAATGGTTCTCATGACTTATTTCAACGATCTTCGCGCGCAGGGAGTGGAGCAGGCCCAGGCGGCGCTGCGCAGCGCGAAAACGCGGTTGCGCCCGGTGCTCATGACGGCGCTGGTGGCCAGCGCCGGCTTCGTCCCGATGGCGCTTTCGACCAGTCAAGGCGCGGAATTGCAAAGGCCATTGGCGACTGTCGTGATTTTTGGAATACTGACCTCGACGGCCTTGACTCTGCTGATCATGCCGCTCTTGCTGGCCGGGGGGAAGGAACGCATCAATGCCCCAGACGGAAGAACTGGAAGCGGTTGGTAACGGGGACGGTGACGGTGTTGAATTGGTTGCTGACCACGACCGGCAGGCCCGACGGCAGCCAGGCGGCGGATTGGGAGAGGCCGGCGTTGTTGTATTGCAAGGCGAGGTTCGTCAAGGAAGCGGGCCAGGCCAAAATGACCGAGGCATTGGACTGGAGGATGGAGAGAGAGGCGAATCCGGTGGCGGAGAAGGAGAGGTTGTCAATGCCCAAGCCCTGGCTGGCGCTGGTGTCGCCGGCCATTTCCCAAACCAGCCAAAGGGCGGCGCCGGACGGGCAGTTGGAGATGAACTGGTTGGTCACGCCCAACTGTACCGTTGTGATCGGCCCGTCCACGCCGGCGGCTTTGGCCGCGGTGGCGAAGGACAGGGTGAGGGCTGGCAGCGTTGCGGTGATATCGTTGACTGAAAAGCCGTTGGTGCCGGAGGCGTCAATGTAGTAACCGACCGAAATGGTTTTGGCGCTGGTTTGTTGCCGCCAGAGTTCGCCGGTGAAGGAGAGATCCATATTGGTGAGGGTCGCGCCGGTCTGGTTGAGAATTCTCGCGGCGAAGGCGGTGGCGCCGGTGGTGCCGGTGGCGAGCAATCCGAGCGAGCGGTTGGTGGAGGCGGAGGTGGTTGGACCAAAGCTGATGTCGCCGCCGGTGGTTTGGTCGCCGGCGCTGGCGCCGAATTTTGCGATGAGACCGGCCCATCCGTACCAGCCGGCCAGGTTGGTCAAGCCCAGGCCGCCGCCGCCGGGGGCCGAGACCGGGTAGGCAAAATCAAACGGATTGGAAAGCGCGTAGGTGACACCGTTGATAGTGACGGGATTGGCGGTATCAACCGTTCCGGCGCCGGGGTCGGGCAGGGGATCGAAGTTCTGCGCATAGACCATCCCGGCGTTGGTGTAAGCAATATAAGAAGGGGCGATGAGGGCGACGACGGCCGTCTGGCTAGTGGCCGTCGAGGTGGTGTTGCTGACGGTGACGTAGTAACTTCCGGCCTGCGCGCCCGACACGCCGGAAATGGTCAAGTTGCTGGTCGCGCTGCCCGTGAACGCGCCGCCGTTGCTTAACGGGGTGTTATTCAGGAACCACTGGTAGCTCAGAGGCATGCCGCCGATGGCGGCGACGGAAAGCGTAACGACGGCACCGGCCGGAACAGTCTGGGACGCCGGCTGGGTGAGGATGGACGGCGGCAGCAACACGGTCAAGGAGGCGTCCTGGCTCGGCGTCGTGCCGGAGGAATCGCTCACCAGAACGGAGTAAGTTCCCTGGTTGGTTGCGCCGAGGCCGGCAAGGGTAAGTGTGAAGTTGGTCGCGTCCGTGATCGGGCCGCCGTCAAACTGCCATTGATAGGCCAGGGGCGGCGCGCCGCTGGCTTGGACGGTGAACACCGAGGTCGCGCCGGCGGAATTGGTCTGGCTTTGCGGCTGGGTGTTGATGACCGGAAGGCCCGTCACCAGGTTCACCGTCAAGGTCGCCGGCGCGCTGTTGGTGGCTCCATACGGATTACTGACGATGACCTGGTAGGTTCCCTGGTCGCCGGCTGAGACGTCGGTCAGGAGCAGGCTGCGGTTGGTCGCGCCCGGAAGATTGGTGGCATCCATTTGCCATTGATACCGCAGCGGGAACGGGCTGGCCCCGGTGACGGTGAAGACGGGGTTGTTGCCGCTGTTGACGGTCTGGCTCTGAGGCTGGGTGGCAATGCCGGGCGGCAAGTCGGTGGTATTGGCTGAGAAGACGAGGTTGTCAATCGCCAAACCCTGGCTGGTGCCGGCGCCGCTGGCCATTTGCCAGATGAGCCACAACGCCGCGCCGGGCGGCCACGCGTTGATGGGTTGGTTGGTGACACTCAGGAAGACCTGGTTGGCGGGCTGGGTGCCGTCCAGGGGGCTGTAGGCGGCGGTTGGAAAAGCCACATTCAAGGCGGGCAGCGCCGCGCCGCCACTGGTGGAAAAGGAACTGGTCCCCGTCAAGTCAACGAGGGTGGAAAAGGCGAGGGTTTTGGGGTTGGGCTCCTGCCGCCACAATTCGCCGGCAAAGCTGAGGCTCATCAGATTGAGGATGTTGGTGGTGCCGTTGAGCAGTTTTAATCCGAAGGCGGTCGGGCCGGTGGTACTGGTCGCCAGAAGGCCGAGCGCGCGATTGGTGGCGGCGCGGTCCGTCGGACCGAAACTGATGATGCCGCCGGTGCTTTGATCGCCTGCGCTGGCGCCCGCTTTCATGGTCAGGGAGGCCGAACCATACCATCCGAACATGGTGTTGCCCAAGCCCAGCCCGCCAGGAGCGGAGGCGGAGACCGGATCGGCGAAACTGATGGGATTCTCCAGGGAGTAGGTCACGCCGTTGATCGTGACCGGGTTGGCCGTATTGACGGTCGTGGCGCCCGGATTGGGCAGGGAATCGAAGTTCTGCGTGTAGAGTGAGCCGATGGCAACGTAGGGCACGGCGTCCGGAACGCTGCCGTTGTTCGTGCCACCGGGAGTCGAGCTGGCGAAAACCTGCCGGTTGAAGCTCTGTCCGTCCGGAAACGAGCCGTAGGAAAAATTGGCGGGGATGTTGGTGTAATCCACGTAATCGAGCACTTGCGGCTGGCCGTCATAGAGGCGGCTCAAGGCGATGGAACCGGAAGCGGGAGGCAGGCTGAAACTGGTGTGCAGTTCGCTCAAGGTGGAAAGCGAGGTCTGGCCGTCTGCGAAAATCACCAGGAATTGGCCGGAGGCGATGACCGCGCCGTCCGGGAAGGCCCAGTTGGTCAGGTCGGAATAATCGCCGGTCAGGCAGAGGCCGGTCAAAGCCACGTTGGTCGTGCTTGGATTGTAAAGTTCCAGCCAGGGGGCGTGCTGGCCGGCGCGGTTGGTGATGCCGTTGATATTGTCCGGCTCGACCTCGTTGATCCAGAGCGGCGGAAAGGGCGGCAGGCTGGATTGGGTCAAGTTCGTGGCATCCGGCGCGGGCATCGCGGCGGCCCAGTTGCCCTCGCGCCAATTGTCCTGGGCCGGGTCAATCAACTGCAGGGAGGCGCCCTGGCCATTGGCCCCGGCCGGCCACGGGGGCGCGGAACTGAATTGGACTTGCGCCACGACCCCGCCGCCGGACTGCTCCAGAACCAGCAGGGTGGCGCCATTGGTCTCAAGCACATTCTCGCCGAATGTATCAAATACGGGATGTGTCGCCCCATAAGCGGAGGCAAAGGCGGCGCCATTGGCGGCCAGGACCAGGAACCCGTTGGGCGCGATGGAGGCGCCCGGCGCAAAGGTGTAGTTCAGGCCGGGGATTTGCCAGCCGGAAAGATCAAAGCCCAGGCTGGCCGAGGTGTTGAAGAGTTCGACAAACTGCGCGCCGGGAATTGCGGGGTTGTACATGATCTCGTTGATGACCACCTGCCCGGCCGGCGGCGGAATCACTCCGTTGTAAGTGACGGCCAGCCGATTGCTGGTGCCGGCGATGGGCTGGCCGTTGTGGTCCACGCCCACGACGCTGAGATTGTTCGCTCCATTGGCGAGCGGCACGGCGACAATCCAGCCGGTCAGATTCCTCCAGGTGAGCGGCCAGGCGGCGCCGTTAATCAAGACCCCGGCCACATTGACCGGGGCCTGGCCGGAGACATAGGCGACGTTATTGCTGAGGGTGACGCCGGGGTTGACGGTGAAGTTGGCGGCGTTGACCGCGGCCAGTTGTGTAGCGATGCTGCTCTGCGCCTGGGAAAGCCACGGTTCGATATTGGCGGTTGGGTTTTCGACGCTGAAGCCGTTGCCGGCAAAGGCATTGTATTTGGCCATGAGCAGCGGTCCGCTGTTGGCGACATCCAGCGGTCCATTGACCAATTCCTGCAACGCGCGCCAATACATGCGCCGGAAGGCGGGATCGTTGTAAATATTCTGGGTGTTGGGGTCTTGAGAGTTGACTGTGAACAGTTGTTGTCCCGGCCCCCACGATTCGCTGTTCCCGATGACGAGGTTGAAATCCCACATCAACAAGGAATACTTGGCGCCCTGCGTGCCGATGTAACCGTAAAGATTTTGCGCGTTCTGCGCGCCATAGCAATCCCAGTTGCCCGCTGCGTGATTGGCGGCGAAGACCCGCATCCAGTTCTCCATGTCGGCCAGATTCTCCATGTTGGCCTCATAATTGGGCGTGCCATAGGAGCTGGCCGCGTCCACCAGCGAAAAAACATTGGTAAAGTCACTGTCCGAACCGGGTGTGCGGCGAATCTCAAAACTGTAGCGATAGCGGGCCGGCTTCTTTACCCCCCCGGTGGTGGTGTAGGGCATGAGGGTGCACCAGGAATCAACGTCGAAATACATGATGTCGTATGAGAGAAATGGCGCAAACTCCAGCCAGGGCTGCATTTTGTAGAGGAAGCCATCGGTGTCATTGGGAAAGTATTCTTTGACGATATCGCTGCCCGGCACCTGGGTGTCTTCCATCACGTAACCGCGGCGGTTGCCGTTGACCAGGACCACCGCATAGCGTTTGTAGAGCCAGGGCACCCCCAGGGCGCGCAGGAAGCTGTTGGCCAACTGCTCCCGTTGGAGACTGGCGTCATCACCCGGAGCGTTGCCCGGCTGATGAATTTTGTTGAAATCCGTCGCGCCCAGGAATTTGTCGTCATCGTTGAATTCCCACTTGTACTGGCACAGATTGCCGTCGGGAGTGTCAAACAACTGATGGAAAGGGCTGCCTTGAAAGTGGCCCTGCATGTTGTAGATCACGCGGGTGTCGTTGACGAAGGTGCAGTCGTTGCCTTCGTTGCTCAAGTCGGACAAGTTGGCCCAGCGGGTCACGTTGGTCTGAGTGATCCATAAATGATAGACACCGAAACTGCCGCCCGGATTGCCGTCACCGAACATGACCATACATTCGCGCACCGGCTCATTGTCGCTGGCGCGTATGGCGGGAAAGCAGGTCGCAGCCCCCAGGCTGTCCGCGGCGGATATGTAAAACGCCACCACATGATTGGCCGCCTGTCCGGGAATGGTCGCGCTGAACACGCCGTCCCCGGCGATAGCGTCGCCGTCCGTGCCGCTGTCGTTCATGGGCACGGCCGTATAATTGGTTGAAGGGTCCAGGCGGTAATAGAGCGTGAGGTTGGTGATTCCGTCTGGATCATGGGCCTGCACGGTCACCACCGCCGCCTGGTTGGCCGCGGGCAGGCTGGGCGTGTGGGTCACATTATAGAGGGCCGGCCCGGCATTGGTGATGTGCCGGCTGTTGGGCGCGCCCGGCGAGCCGAGATTGGAGGGCACGGGCATGGCCGCCGTGGCTTCCAGCGAATTGCCGTTCAAACGGAGCAACGCTTCCGGCCAGCCGCGCAGCCAGCGCGCTTTGAACCGCAACGTCGCCGTCTGGCCGGCCTGCATGGTATTGGGCTGCAACGCCACCTGACACGAATTGTCCCCGGTCCAGAGTCTGTCGCTGGACCGGATGTGCAGGGAATAACTGCTTTGATACCCGCCGGGTTCCAAGCTGGAACGCACCATGCAGCCTTGCAGGGACCAGTTGGTCAAACCCAGGCCGTTTTCAAAAGTGCCATTGGAAACATAATTGCTCCCGTTGAAATCCACTTCGATGTCGTCCACCAGGCATTCCCCCGCGTCCAGCAGTCCGATTTGCGCGTAGTCAATGCTGGGGTCGTAACTGGCTCCGTTATCCAGCACGCCGGTGTTTTCAATATCCACCCAGACCGACTTTTGGGTTTCGTCGCTGTCGGCCCAGTTGGCGGCCAGACGGTGATTGGAATGGGGATCAATCAGTTCCAGACTGCTGCCGCCGCCGCCGGACCATTCTCCCCAGCGTCCGCCAGTGCCGTAGGTCACTTCGTCTTCCTCCACGTAAATGGTGTTGGTTCCAAAATAGGACTCGGGCTGCGACAAGGCCACGAGTTCGCCATTATGCGAGAGCTTTCCGCTGTAATTGCCGAAGGTGTTGGCGGCGTTGAGATTCGTGTAATTGGCGAACAAAGTGGCGATGTCCTTGCCCGCCACCACATAGCCGTTGGGGCCGATGACCGCGTTGGTTGGGAACGTAAAAATGACGCCCGCCGTGAACTGCCAGCCGGCCAGACTGATCGTGTTGGTTCCTTTATTGTAAAGCTCAATGTATTGAAAGTCGTCGCTGGTGATCGGGTCATACATCAATTCGTTGATGACGATGTCGCCGATCAAAATCGGAGCGTTGTTGGTTCCCGGGGTGTTGGTGGCGAAGGCGTAAAAATCATTCGCGCCGTCCGGCCAGCGGCCATAGGAAACGCCGTCGGCCTGCGCCCCAAACTGCACGGCGTCCAGGATGCGGCTGCCGTCCGGCTTGATGAAATAGAGGGTCTCGCCCTGGCCGTTTAAGGTGAAGCCGAATTGCGATTGTGTGAAGGAAACAAAACCGGCCGGGCCGATCACCGTGCCCGATGGGATGACAAATTTATTGGTCGTTGGATCGTCGGTCAAAATACAACCCGAAACGTCCACGCGGTTGGCGCTGTGGTTGTAGAGTTCGATAAATTGCGGCACGGCCGGGTTTTCCGAATGCGGCAAAATCTCATTGATGACCACGCTGCGCAGCGGGCTGGGGTGGAAGGTGTCCGCCTGGCCGGGCGATCCACCCACCGTGTCGCTGATGTCCCAGGCGCGGGGATCGCCTTCGCCGTAGGTCGGATTGGCCAGCACGATGGAGTGGCCTGTGCCATCGGCCGCCACCGGCCAGGGGTACGTGTCGTTGTAGGGCGCCGTGAGGAGCACGTTGCCATGTTCGTCCAGCAGTTCGAGGGTCTCGGAATGTTTCAGGCTGCCGTTGTAGGGGCCAAAGACATTGGAGGTCAGGCCATAAACATTGGCGATGCTCTGCGGCGAAGCGGCCAGCACGAAATAGGCGCCGCCGGGGATCAGGGTGTTGGTTGGGAAGGTGTAATTCATGTCCGTGCATGTCATGGTATAACCGCTGATGTCCTGGAAAAACGGACAGGAATTGTAGATTTCCAGAAATTCCACGTTGTTGCCGTCGGCGCGGGGGGCGGGCTTCCACATAATCTCGGAAATAACCATGCCCGTCTTGCGGCTGGACGGACCGATCGGTTCGTGAGGATTGACGATGGCGGCCACCACCGCGTTGGCCGGAGTGGTTTCATAATCCACAAATTGCGCGGTGGCCGGTTGGTTGGTGTTGTGACTGGCCACGGCCAGGCCGAGGTAAATCGGGTCGGACATGGCGATGGCCACCACGCCCAATGGCGTCCAATTGGTCCCGTCGTAGCCGCCAAAGCCGGTAAAGACATTGCCCACGCGATTGAGGCGCAGCCAGGTATTGGGATAGTTGGCTGGAAAACTGCCCGAGGTGACGGCTGGCGCGTTGCCGGCCGCGCGATCGGAAAAAAAGTCACCGACCATGCCCGGCGTGGCCAGGGCGGCGGCGAACGGGCTGCCCGGATCCAGGCTGGCGCGGGCCATTAAGCCGGCCTCGGCCCAAATATCGGACAACCCCAACCCCGCGAGGCGGACCGTGACGTCAAAATCGCCGTCCTGGAGTTGATACTCAAAGCTGAATTGATCGCTGTTGCCGCCAATGTTGTAGCCGGCGCTGCTGGCGGTCGCCCCGTTGGTCGTGAAGGTCACGGTGGAAGCGACCGGCGGATTGCCAATGTCTTGCGGAGCAAAAGGGAACGCCGTGAAACGGATCGCGGTGTTGGCGGCAATCGTATTGGGCGGGATGGTCTGATCCAGGACGCCATTGATAAGGAGCGTGTAATTGCTCCCGTAAATTAACGGCGCTGTGACAAGCGTGACCGTGCGGCTGTCCGCTCCCAGCGACGCGCCGGTGATCGCGGCGCCATTGGTGAAGGCGTAATTCGCCGCCTCGGTCGAAGTTACAGGGTCGAGCATCTTGGAAAAGACCAGCAGCACGTTCGTGGAGCCCACATTCACCGCCGACAACACCGCGGGGGGCGTGGTGTCGAGAGTGACCGTCAGCGCGACCGGAGCCGTGGTCACCGCGCCATAATTATTGGTGACCACCAGCTCATACAAGCCGGTATTGGTGATCTCCGCGCTAAAGGTCAGCGTGCTGTCATTGGCCCCGGGGATATTGGCAAATCCGCCGCCACTGTTGAACTGCCATTGCATGGAAAGGGGCGTCATGCCCCCCACGCTTGCGCTCAAAGTCACCGGCACGCCGGCAAACACATTGTTGGAAGGCGAGACCGTTGGCAGGGTCACACTGGGGGCGGGGGCGGCGCTATCATAAAGGCTCGCGACCTGGCCGGCAGTGAGTGAGGTGGCGAATATGGCCACTTCGTCCATGATCCCGTTGAAAGTGCGTCCCCCCCCGCCGCCGTCGGCGGTATCGCCGCCAATCAATGTCGTGGTGTTGAACGCCTCGGCAGTGTGGGCAATGGCGTTGGTGGCGGACTGGGTTCCGTTTGTATTGCAAAGATAAATTATGGCGCTCGCCGGCGAGATCACCAGGGCGACAAACGACCACTGCTGCAACGGCGGCGCCAGGCCGGAATTCCATCCATAAGTGTCCGCACTGTTTTGGTTCCAGGCGTACCCCAATCGCCCGTCCGCGCCGAAGTTCAAGCCCGACGCATCTCCGTCCGTGCGGCAAAACACCAACCCAGCCGCCTCCGCGGGGGTCCCAATCGGGTAAATCCAGGCGGTGATTGTGACGGCGTCGGTGTTCAAGTTGAGGGCGGGCACCGTGACAAATGAATTGGGAACCCCATTGGTGAACTGGGCGCCGGTATTGTGGGCTTCAAAACCCGCGAAACCAAGAGACGGAGTCGGCCCGGGAATGTCATCCGCCGATGCGCTGCCGAAAACGCCATTGAACGTCTGCATGACGTCCGCCGCCACCAGCGTTCCACTGGAGGTATCGCCGGTTTCATTCAGCCGCCAGTAGGCCACCGGCTGGTCCGCGAGCACCGCGCTGACAAAAGGGATGTCCAACACACTCAACGATGCCGGGCTGCTCATCACAGGGCCTCCCACGGAATTCGCCGCCAAAAGCCGGTAAGTGCCCGCGTCGGCCGGTTGAAGATTAGCCAGGGTCAGCGATGTGTTGGTGGCGCCTGGAATGTTGGTGTATCCGCCGCCTGTATTGGCCTGCCATTGATAGGAAATGGGCAGCGTCCCGTCAAACGAGGCCGAAAAGGTCTGCGGTCTCGCGACGTAAGCCAGCGCGGAAGCCGGGGTGATGTCCGACACCACAAACGGAAGGCTGGCGGCGGCGACGTTCAACACGGCCACCGCGCTGGTGGACGCGCCGATGGCATTGGTCACCACCACATCGTAGTTGTAAGCGCCCGCCGAAAACCCGGTCGTGTCAACCGTCAAATTGGAGAGCGTGGCGCCGGGGATATTGGTGTGAGTGCCGCCACTGCCGCCGTCCGTCTGCCAGCAATAATACAGGGGGGATCCTCCAACCGCCGCCTCGGCCAACGTCACCAGCGTGCCGGCGTACACCGGGTTGTTGGTTGGGGAAACCGAGGGGGCGCTGGTGAGGGGAGAACCGGCGAAACCCAGATCGAAAATGGCGTCGAAACCCGGGCCGAAAGTGATGGCGCCGCCGGCCACGGGAAACATCCCAAGCTCCCCCCCCGCGTAGGGAGCGCCACTCGACACCCCCATCGCCACCCAGCCGGTTCCAGAACGGGTGCGTCCGAAGGAATAGGCGTAGGTGGCATTCGGGGCGAGCGCGACGGAAAGGTTGGACCAGAGCAACCAGTCGCCGTCGGTGAACGTGAACGGAGCGCTCTCATAAGTTTGGATCAAGGTCGCCGTGCCGACCGAAACCGAATAAAAGTGCAGATAATAATCCTGGGGCGTGTTGAAGTCGCTGGAGGAGTCAAGCCCTGCGGTTTGGATCGCCAAGGTGTTCAATGTGTATGTCGCCAAATCGGACCCGGTTGTGAAGGTCTGTCCCGGCTCGCCTTCTGGCGGGTTGCCAATCGCGTTATCAGTATAGTAATTTAGGTTGTCGGGATTGATTTCGTTGCCCAACGCGCTCAATTGGGAAATATCATGCGCTCCCGGAGTTGGGACGGTAGTCCCGATATCCATAAGAGTTTGAGCGCGGACCGCCCCTGCCGAGAGCATGAAGACCGCGACGCTGACGCGCCAGAGGGCCCCCCGGGCAGCGACGCGGGCGGGGACAGGCGACGAGATTTTGGCAGGTTCCATGGCAATAGACAGTATTCAACACTTCGGGGAGCTTTGCAAGCTGAACAAATCCCCGAACAAAATCCCTGGAAACGGGATGCTGCGATTAAAGACTGGAGTTTGCGCAAGTTGCGGATACGATGGCCGTTCTGTTGGCCGGCCTCCGGCTGAATGTCTGTGACGTTGAACCTGGAACTTGAAATTTGAACACGCCCCAATTGCCCACCGTGATCGTTCGACCGGGGGATGCCGACCGCGTCCTGGCCGGGCATCCCTGGATTTACGCCGCCTCCATTCTTCGCCTGACCGCGCCCGCCGCCGACGGCGCGCTGGTGCAAATCAAGGACCATCGCCAGCGGTTCCTGGGACTCGGCTTCTACAATTCCAAATCCAAAATCCACGTCCGCGTTCTCGCCCCGGAGCGGGTGGAGGTGAATCGCGACTTTTTTATCGGGCGCATCCGCGCGGCGCTGGCCATCCGCGAGAAACACCTTCCAAAAGCCGCCTCCTTTCGCGTGGTCAACGCCGAAAGCGATTTTCTCAGCGGCCTGATTGTGGACAAGTACGCCGATGTCCTGGTGGCGCAGATTTCCTCCCTCGGCATGGACCAGCGCAAGACGCTGATCGTGGAGGCGCTGCAAACCATTTTTTCCCCGCGCGCCATCGTGGAAAAAAGCGAGGCCTCCTTCCGCAAATTTGAGGGCATGGCCGAGAGCAACGGCCTTCTGGCCGGCGCGCTCGACGGCCCGGTGGCCGTGGACCTCAACGGTCTGCAATTCGAGGCGGACATCATGGGCGGCCACAAGACCGGCCTGTATCTGGACCAGCAAAAGAACTACCCGCTCGTCGCCGCACTGGCCGGCGGATGCCAGGTGTTGGATTGTTTCTGCTTCCTCGGCGGCTTTGGCCTGCACTGCGCGCGTGCCGGCGCGGCCCATGTCCACGGCCTGGACCAGAGCCAGGAGGCCGTCGCCGCCGCCCAGCGCCACGCCCAACGCAATGGTCTGGCGGAACAATGCACCTTTGAAGCCGCCAACGTCTTTGACTGGCTGAAGGCGCAAACTGCCGTCAAGCCCCACGAAAAAGTCATCCCCAAATTCGACCTCATCATTCTGGATCCGCCCAGTTTCACCCGCACCCGCGCCGCCATCCCGGACGCCCTGCGCGGCTATAAGGAGATTCATTTGCGCGCCATCAAGCTGCTGCGTCCTGGCGGCGCGCTGGCGACCTTCTGTTGTTCCCACCATGTGGATGCCGTCCTGTTCGAGTCCGTCATCATGGAAGCGGCCTATGACGCCCGCCACATCCTGCGCCGCGTCGCCACCTGCAGCCAGTCACCCGACCACCCCATCCTGCCCGCCGTGAAGGAAACCGAATACCTCAAGGGTTTCATCTACGAACTGGCGCGCTGAAGCGGGACCGATCCTCACAGTCTCTCAAATCCTCTCTTGCGCGGGCCGCCCTCCCTTCCTAGGATAAGGCAGGATGAAATCCAGGCTCATCGTGCTCCTCGGCCTTTTCAACCTGACCCTGCTGGGGGCCGGGTTCTTTTGGATCGGGGTTTATTTCGACGGCCGTCAAGCCCGGAACCGCCCGGCGGCCGGCCCGCTGCCAGCCGGCCCGTTGCCAGCCGTCTCGCCCACGCCCGCCGCCGCCGCCGATCCCGCGCCGGCCGCCCCGCCGGTGGTGATTTACAAGACGAACCAGTTTGAATGGTCCCAGCTCGAATCCACCGATTACCGGCAATACATCGCCAACCTGCGCGCCGTCGGCTGCCCGGAGGCGACGGTGCGCGACATCATCATCACCGACGTCATGCGCCTTTATGCCGCCCGCCGCGGCAAATTCTACCAGAACGGCCGCGCCTTCAAGTACTGGGAGACGGACGAGAAACGCAAACTCAAACAAACCCAACTGGAGGAGCGCGAGGCGCAACTGGCCCTGATTGACAAGGAACTGCCCGCCGTCCTGCGCGAGCTGCTCGGCGTCAATTACGAGCGCGAAGTCAACAAGTATTTTGTGGACGCGGAGGAGGATGACCGCCGCCTCGCCTTTTTGGCCGGGGACAAGCGGGAGCGGGTCCTGGCCCTGCGCGACCAGTTTGAGGGCCGCCGCGAACAGACGTTGCGCGAGGTCCCGGATGGAAAGCCGACCCCCGGCCAGATCCAACTACTGCGGCAGATTGACCGGGAGCAGGAAGCCGCCCTGGCCGGCGTGTTGACAGAGGAGGAAAGACAGGAGTTCGATCTGATCAACTCCCCGACCGCGGACCGGATGCGCCGGGAATTGGTCGGCTTCAATCCCAGCGAGGCGGAGTTCCGCGAGATTTTCGCCCGCGAGCAGGCGCTCGACGCCGCCTATGCCTACGAGGACACGGGCGACGAAAGCGTGCGCGCGGCCAAGGCGGCGGAAGAGCAGAAAATGCGGGAGGATATCCAGGCCGCGCTCGGTCCGGAGCGCGCCGCGCAATTCGAGCTGACCCGCAACCCGGATTTTCAAAGTCTCACCCTCCTGGCCGAGCGATTTGAGCTGCCACCCGATGTTTCACAAACGGTGCTGGACATGCGCCGGATGGCCGAGGAGGCCCGGCAGCAGCTCCTGACCAATCAGGACATCCCCGCCGACAAGCGCAACGCGGCCCTCAACGCCATCCAGGCCGAGGCCGAGCGCTCCACCCGCGAAACCCTGGGCGACAAGGCTTACGCCGAATATTCCCGCAACGCCACCTGGATACGCGGCCTGGGAGCCAATTAACCCAAGCCGCCAGGAATTGACGGCGGCATATCCCAATGAACAACCCGGAATTAAAGTTGCAGATCAAGCGCTTGCTGGTTGAAAACCTCATGCTCCAAACCACAGCCGAAGAGATCGCCGACGACATTTTGATGTTTGGCCCGGGCGGCCTGGGGCTGGATTCGGTGGACGCTCTGCAACTGGTCGTGGCGCTGGACAAGAATTACGGGTTGAAAATATCCGACGCGGAGACGGCCAAGGGAATCCTGCAGAATGTCAACACCATTGCCGCGGCCATCGAACAAAAGGACCGGGCCGCGGGATGATTTCTGCGCGCCAGCATCCCGCGCGGTTTGCCGTCAACGCTTCATTGGGGTTGCCGGGTGGGAAAAGAAGCGCCGGCGGGCGCTGGCGGCAGGCTCGTGCCTGCGCCGGCAAACAGCGCGGATTTCGTGATGAATTGACGGCGGGAGAAATGAGTCTTCATAGGGTGTCTATTTCGGGGCAATACGGACGCTCACTTTGAACGCGCCGGGAACCGGCTCCCCGGAGACGACGATCAGATACCCGCCGCCGCAGCCGGAATACATGGCGCCGAAATACTGCTTCTGATACGCCTGGAGGAGCGGCATCAAGTCCAGCCGCAGCAGCGGATGCCGGACGACGCGCGGCAGGAGCCTCTCCCAGCATTTCATGTTCAAATTCAAGGACGCGCCGAGCGCCTTGGCGTCCATTCTCAGAATGGCCTGGTAGCAATCCCGGCCCGAAAGGCCCAGGCGCGCGACCCATTTGGGGTCCAGATTCTTTATGCCCAACGGATTGTAGCCGTCCGGCCGCGGTTCGACCGGAATCAGGTGCAAGACCCGGCCGAGCCAGCGGGCGACCTGGGGACTGTTGCAAGACTGGATGTGGGAAGGAAAAACGCCGCCGTGGACTGCAAAGTCATAATCCAGCCGGTTGACCCCGGGATAAACCAAGCCGATCATGTCCTGCGAACCGCTCGGTTCGGCTTTGCCTTTATTTTCCACCTCGTAAAGCTGGCGCGCCAACTCTTGCGGCGGACGGTTGGGCAGCCTGCCCTTCCAGATTTTCATCGCAATGGCGCGCGTGCCGCCGGCGATGCCCGAACGATCCATCGGGCGGAAATCCGGCTGGATCTGCACCACCACCATCGAGCCGGGCGGCCTGGGGTTGTGCCGCGAGACGAACGGCTGGTCAATCCAGCCGCCCGCCAGTTGCAGGCGGTAGGGAATGGACCCCAGCAATTTGGCGACGGGCGTGGCGGCGCTGTAGTTCATGCCAGTATCACATATCGCTGAAGCGGCCCATGCTCCAGACAAATCTCCGGATGTGAGAAGGCTTGACCTGCGGGCGAAAGCGGGTAGGATTCCGCAAATTTTAATACTGTGAATCAACCAACTAAAATCACCCAGGCCCGCGGGGCGACCCGGCGGGAGTTTCTCAAAAAATCCACCCTGGCCGGCGCCGCTTTGGCGGCCAGCCAAAATTTGTTCAAGACGCCAGTTTACGGCCAGACGCAGGCGCCGGCTCCCCCCGGCGCCGTGGGGGCCAACAACCGGATCGGGGTCGGTTACATCGGGGTGGGGTTGCAGGGCACCTTGCACATCAACCTGCAAAAAGATCACGCCAAGGAGAACAACATCGCGCAGGTGTCGGTGTGCGATTTGTCGGCATTCCGCCTGGCGGCCGCGAAGGCTCTGGTGGGGGGGAATGTCAAGGCAGAGGCGAATTTTGAGAGAGTTCTGGAAGACAAGGACATTGACGCGGTCACCATTTCCACGGTGGACCAGTGGCACGCCTCCGCGGCGATGGCCGCGCTGCAAGCGGGCAAACATGTTTATCTGGAAAAGCCGATGTCACGGTATCTGGGGGAGGCGTTTGCCTTGTACGACCTGGTGAAGAAGAACCCGAAATTGGCCTTCCAGATCGGTTCGCAAGCTTGTTCGGACATCAAGTGGGCCAAGGCGCGGGATTTCGTCAAGGCGGGCAAGGTCGGCAAGCTGGTGTTGGGGCAGGAATCCTACATGCGCAACAGCCAGGGCGGCGAATGGAACGAGCTGCCTTACGTGCCGGCCGCCTGGATGACGTCGCAGGATTTGGATTGGATCAAATGGCAGGGGCAGGTCCATAACAAGATCCCCTATAGCGCGGAGCACTACGTGCGCTGGCGCAAGTTTTACCCGTATTGCGCGGGGCCGCTGGGAGACCTCTGTCCGCACCGCATGCATCCGTTGATGCTGGCGACCGGCAACCCGGAGTTCCCCACCCGCGTCGTCTGCCTGGGGCAAAATCCCGTGGACGCCGACAAAAACACACGCGGGGCGGAGGAGCGGGATTGTCCCGAGGATGTGCAACTGGCGGCGGAATTCCCCAGCGGCGTGGCGCTGATGATGGTCTCCGGCACGGTCAACCAAGTCGGCCTGCCCTCGGTCATCCGCGGGCACATGGCCACCCTGCTGATCGGCCCGAACAGTGTGGAATTAAGGCCGGAAGAGAAGTTTGCCGACGACATTGACCCGGAGACGGTTGGCAACCTCCCCATCGAAGCCATCGAGACCCATGAGAAAAATTGGTTTGACTGCATCCGCTCCGGCGCGGTTCCCAACGCCAACGCCGATCTGGCCATCCGCGTGCAAACGGTCCTGTCGCTGGCCGAAATATCCAACCGCCTGAACATGATGTGCCTGTTCGATGAAAAGACGCGCAAGATCACCAATGGCGACGGCAAGGAAGTGGCGGCCATCACCTATGGGACCCTCGCCAAGTCGTAGAATAGGGAATGGTGAAATTGCCTGATTCCGCCAGGGTGGCGCGCCAAGCCATGGCGACGCGGTTTGAGATTCTGCTCCACGGCGAAAAGGAGGCGGCCTTGCGGGCCGCCGGCGAGGAGGCGCTGGAGGAAGTGGTCCGGCTGGAATCCCAGTTGAGCCTTTACCGTTCCGCCAGCCAGATTGCGCGGGTCAACGCGCTGGCGGCGCGCCAGGCGGTGCGGGTCAGCCCCCCGGTATTTCAATTGCTGGAGCAGGCGCAAAGATTGCATCAGGAAACCGGCGGCGTTTTCGACATCGCGCTCGGCCCCCTGGTGCGTTGCTGGGGTTTCATGGGCGGCATGGGCCTCATGCCGGAGCCGGCCCAACTGGCTGGCGCGCGCGCGCTGGCCGGGATGCGCCATCTCATACTGGACCCGGATGCCTTTTCCGTCCGCTTTGACCGCGAAGGGGTTATGATTGACTTGGGGGCGATAGGGAAGGGGTACGCGATTGATTGCGCGGCGCGAATCCTGCGGGAGTCCGGGGTGGCCAGCGCGTTGCTCCACGGCGGCACGAGCACCACTTACGCCATCGGCGCGCCGCCGGACGCCCAGGCGTGGCAGGTGGCGGTGGCTTCCCCCCCCGAAATCGCCGGTCATGGACCTCCACCGCAGACGGTGGTGCGGCTGCGGGATGAGGCTCTTTCCGTTTCGGCGGTTTGGGGAAGGTGCTTTGCAGCGGGCGGGAAGACTTATGGGCATGTATTGGACCCGCGCACCGGCAGGCCGGTTTCCGGCGCGGTCCTGGCGGCGGTGGCGCTCCCCTCGGCGACGGAAACCGATGCGTTGTCCACGGCGCTGCTGGTGGCGGGCCGGCAGGGAGCCGGGAGGATCGGGCGGTTAAGGCCGGGGATGCGGACCCTGTTGGTAATGCGCGACCATTCCCGAGGCGGCTACTCCACGCGCGGAAATTTTGGAAATTGACGGCAAGAGATTGAAAAAGCGCCGGTTTGCGGCTAGGCTCTCATGTAATGCTGGATGATCGCTCATATATGCGCGCGCCACAGCGGCAGTACTGGTCCATGACCACCCTGCTGTTGATCAGCCTGGTGGCATGTTACGTGATCCAATTGCTCCTGGAGCACCAGATGGGACAGGACCAATCGGGGCAGAGCCGCGCGGACGGACTTTTTGCCTTGAGCCTTGCCGGCCTGAAGGAGGGAAAGTTCTACCAGTTGCTCACCTTCCAGTTCATGCATGGCAGTATTTGGCACCTGGCGTGCAACATGATCGGGCTTTTTTTCTTTGGCCGCGCCATGGAGGGGATGCTTGGACCCAGGAGCATGCTCGGGCTTTACCTCTTGAGCGGAACCATTGGCGGCTTGTGCCATCTGGCGTTGTGCCTGGCCTTTCCCGCCTTCTTTTATCAGGGCGTCGTCGGGGCCTCCGCCGGGATTTTTGGTTTGATCGCGGCGTTCGCGACACGCGAGCCCAATTATCCCGTCACCCTCCTGGTCTTCTTCATTCTCCCCGTGACACTGCTGGCCAAGTGGCTCCTGCTCATTGAAGCCGTCGTGTCCGTCGTCGGACTGGCCATGCCCGGCACCACGGCGCATGGGGCGCATCTGGGCGGGATGCTGACAGGCATTGCGTTTATCAAGTGGGGGGATTGGCTGGAGCGGGCGCGGGGATTGTGGAGGGCCGGATCGCGCCGGCGCCCGTCGCGCCAACCGGTGCGGGCGGCCGTGCTGCGCGCCGCCGGGCGCCCCAGGAAGAACGCCGAGGAACTGCCTCCGGCGGAATTCATCAGCCGGGAGGTGGATCCAATTCTCGAAAAGATTTCCGCCCACGGCATCCACAGCTTGACCGGCCATGAACGCGAGATTCTGGAGGCGGCGCGGAGCAAAATGGCGCGGCGGTAATTTCCCTTTTTATGATACAGCGTTATTCGCGGGCGGAAATGCGGGAGGTCTGGACGGAGCAGCGCAAGCTGGAAATCTGGCTGCAAATCGAATTGCTGGCCGCCGAGGCCCTGGCCGCCGAAGGGGTGGTGCCGGGGAAGGATTTCGCGGTCATGAAGGCGCGGGCGGCCTTCCAAATCGAGCGCTGCCACGAACTGGAACGCACGCTCAACCACGACGTCATCGCCTTCACCACCAATGTGGCCGAGAATATCGCCGCCCCGGCCGGCCGCTGGCTGCATTACGGGCTGACCAGCAGCGATATTATTGACACTGCCTTCGCCGTGCAGATGGCGCAGGCGGCGCAAATCCTGATCGCGGATGTGCGGGCGCTGCAGGTTGTCATCGCCAAAAAGGCGCGGGACCACGCCTTCACCGCCATGATCGGCCGCAGCCACGGCATCCATGCGGAGCCGACGACCTTTGGATTGAAAATGGCGGTGATGTACGACGAGTTCGGGCGCGCCCTGCGCCGCCTGGAAAGCGCGCGGGAGACGGTCGCGGTGGGCAAACTCTCCGGGGCGGTGGGGACGAGCGCGCATCTTTCGCCGGCGGTGGAGGCGCGGGTCTGCCGCCAGTTGGGGCTTCGTCCGGCCCCCGTCGCCACCCAAGTCGTGCAGCGGGATTTGCACGCGGAGTTCATCGGGGCGCTGGCCCTGGTGGGGGCGAGCATCGAGCGGTGGGCGACCGAGTTCCGCCATCTGCAGCGGACGGAAGTTCTGGAGGCGGAGGAGTTTTTCGCCCCGGGCCAAAAGGGTTCCAGCGCCATGCCGCACAAGCGCAACCCGATCACGGGGGAACGGTTGACGGGCCTGGCGCGGGTGCTGCGCGGCAACGCGGTGGCGGCGCTGGAGAACGTCGCGCTGTGGCACGAGCGTGACATCAGCCACAGTTCGGTCGAGCGGATTATTTTCCCCGATTCCTGCGCGCTGCTGGATTACATGCTGGTAACATTGCGCCAATTGACGGAGGGCTTGATCATCTATCCGGAGAACATGAAGCGGAACCTGGCGCTTTCCCTGGGGATGTGGAACTCGCAAACCGTCCTGCTGGCGCTGATCCAGAAAGGGCTGACGCGCGAAGCGGCCTACGACCTGGTGCAACGCAACGCCATGGAAACCTGGCGGGCCAAACACGCCGGGAAGACGGACGCGAACTTTCTGGACCAACTACGGCGCGATCCCGAGGTGAGCCGGCATTTTGCCGGGGGGGAATTGGAGAAGCTCTGTTCCCTGGAATTCCATTTCAAGCACGTCAAGTCAAAGTTGGAGAAGGTTTTCGGACGGGACCGCAAACCGCGGGGGCGGCGGGCGGACCGGCCGCCTCTTCTTGCCGGTTAGGTTTTCTTTCTTTCGCCCGCGTTAAGTGCATGTTGTTTGCGCGAAAGCGAAGCAATTGGAAAATCGCCGGTTGTTTTTCGCCGGCCATGATTTAACATGAATGGCATGAAGACGCTGACCATCAACGACGCAGACAAAGAGAGCAGGAAATATGTCTCTCTGATTGATCTTGCCTTGCGCGAGTTCAAGGAAATTCAAAAGGAGCTGCGCCATGAGCAGGTGAAAACCGAACGTCTCCGGGCATCGTCACGCCGGACCATGAACGAAACCTGGGAAATCCTGCGCCGTGTGGAAACAACTTTTTGCACTGCTCCGTGGCGCGGTCTTTCTCGGAAGAGACATGGTGGAATTGCGCCGCGAGGTCACGCGCTTGCGCGAGGAGATGAATGAATCTCAACGCGCCCTCAATCAAATGGCGCGGAATTTTCAGCATCTCGCCGACCGTGAGAAGCTGGAACGCGAGAAACTTGTCCTGCAATTGGAAAATGCGGTCCTTCGAATAGAACGCCGCCTGCCGCCGGGGAAATCCTCCAAAGAATCGGGGCCATCAAAGGCGCGTTTGCCTGCGCGGGCAAGCGCCGGGGTCTGCCAGGAAATAGAGATGGCGAGATGCCGGAACGCGTCACAAGTTGTTAAATGGCGCGGGTGAAGGGAATCGAAGCCTTCACCGACAATCCACAAGTTGCTCAAATAGAACACATTCCGGGGGATGACGCAAGGGGCTATACACAAATACGCGCACAGATTGAGAAACCGCTTGAGCCGGATCTGGCTGCGGTGGTCGCGGCCTGGCCTTCGCTGAGTGCGCCACTCAAGGCGGGAATCTTGGCGATTGTAAATTCAGCGCCTCATTCCGGGGAGGTTTCTTGAAATATCACCCAACTGCCAAACAACCAGCCCTTCCCTCCACGGGTAAAGGGGCAAGCCTGATATTCCAAAAAAACCATCCTGGGTTAAGGGGCAACTCAATTTCTTTCCCCGGCATGTGGCCTGTGTCCGGGTGCGGTCTTTGGCCAAGGAAAGGAGGTGAACGTAAATGAAAATCGAAATTCTCGTGGCGGGCGTGGCGCGTGAGGTCTGGTTTCGGGGCAAGCGGGACGAACGGCAAGTGACCGTCCTAAATTGCCTCGACCGAAACGCTCATGACGGCTTGAAGCTCAAGCAGACGTTTGATTACACGCCAACTCAGGATGAGCAAGAGGCGCTCGATCTGGATAAGCTGGACGGGGCCTCGCTGGTCCTGGCGGTGGATGAAATCAAAGCGGCCAACGGTGGCCGGCTCAAGTTCCGGGGCAAGATTGACCGGGCCAGCGTGCCCAAAGCTGCTGTGCGCGTCGTAACGGCGGGTGCGGGCGAAAAGGCGCGGTAATGGTATCCGGTGGCGGTCTCCAGGCTGGGGCCGCCCACGGATGGCATTAGCTGAATCCATATTGCTTAGTCGCTGCTGGTATTGGCGGGTGTTCGGAACTGGCACATGGTGCGGTTTCGCGGAGCCAAGCCCGGTTCAGCAACGAAAGTTGACACATGCGTTTTTGTACGAGGTGTCAAAAATGTTCGGCGTGCCCTTCCGTCGTCTCGTGTGGTGTCTCCGGCACGAGCATGGCGAAAGGTTCGGTCGGGGGCACTATCATTGGTTATTGGGGTGCAACGAGTGGTTCCCGTCCAGGTCGGATATGTTCCGGCTGAACGCGCTTTGGGACAATTTCCCGAAACGCGGTTTTGCCCGGAATCATCTGTTTGACCAGCGGTTGAACGGCGTCGAGTATGTGTCCAAGTGCCTCTCAGGTGGGGCGCTGCGGGACACGCTGGCGGGCGACTTTTACGAGTCGTCGAAATTCGCTCTGACAACATCCCACGTTACGCTGAGTAATTCGCTTTGTCGTGCGATAGGCGGCAGGCGGGTCGTTGAGCTCAGATACGGCACTTGACACACTGACAAAAACGGCAGGAATGCGAAGCAGCCAAGGCCCAGGGCAGACCTGGGCGGATAGAGGGGAAGGTCCTTCCCGAAAAAGCTGTGGAGCGAGAGCCGACGGCGCTGGCCTGGCCAGCTTGCATGTCTGGACGC
>Ga0182027_10003170_pt1 | contig 26280 bp, 28 predicted proteins | sample 712E1DmetaG_FD_121300 | JGI IMG/M metagenome (GOLD analysis project Ga0182027, IMG submission 121300) | Permafrost microbial communities from Stordalen Mire, Sweden - 712E1D metaG (Illumina Assembly) | ecosystem: Environmental > Terrestrial > Soil > Wetlands > Permafrost | place: Sweden...
CGCCCTTACTGATGGACTTGGATGTGACCTTGCTGGACGTGTTCGGAGCAAAATGGTACATCTTACCACCCGCGTCCTGGATCTGACCTGGTCCGGCAAATGCCATCGAAAGCATGGATCCATGAGCACCGGGTTCCATCAGATAACAGGAAGGATATTTCATCGTAATTTTGGAACCAAGGTTTGCATCCACCCATTCATGCGTACCATTCTCGTAGACCTTGGCGCGCTGCGTGACAAGGTTATATACATTGGTGGACCAATTCTGTATCGTTGAGTATCGGGAGCGTGCGCCCTTTTTGACGATGATTTCTATCACACCAGAGTGGAACGAATCGGTGGTGTATTGCGGTGCGGTACAACCTTCAACATAATGCACGGACGCACCCTCGTCCACAATGATCAAGGTGCGTTCAAATTGTCCGAGGTTGGCAGTATTGAGACGAAAATAAGCTTGCAAAGGCAGATCGACTTTGACGCTTTTGGGTACATAAACGAAAGACCCTCCTGACCACACAGCTGAGTTCAACGCCGCGAACTTGTTATCTTCGATCGGTATGACGGTTCCGAAGTATTCACGGAATAGCTCAGGGTGATGCTTCAAGCCATCTTCGATGGATTCAAAGATCACACCTTGTTTTTCGAGATGTTCCTGAATGGAGTGGTAGACCATTTCCGATTCATATTGTGCACCCAGACCGGCTAGAAATTTGCGCTCCGCCTCGGGAACGCCAAGTTTGTCGAAGGTTCGTTTGATATCGTCTGGGACATCTTCCCAGGATTTCTCGCTTTTTTCAGTCGGCTTGACATAATAATAAATATCATCTAGGTGTAGTTCTGAGAGATCAGGGCCCCAGGTTGGGATCGATCGTTTAATAAAGTGTTCGTAAGCTTTCAAACGGAAATCGAGCATCCATTCCGGCTCCCCCTTCATGCGGGATATGTTTTCCACGACTTCACGGGTTAATCCTTTTTGTGATTTGAAGACATACTTGTCTTCTGGATCATGGAAACCGTATTTATATTCACCGATGCCTTCAAGAATCTTTTCGTCTTTGTTTTTAACAGTCTCAGTCATTGTGATCTCCAAAAATCAAAATTCACTACGGATAAATCGCTCAAACCAATAAGGGATCCCATTTCTGGCTACGCAGTTTCTTCAGCTTTGTCCTTGATCCAATCGTAACCGTGTTCCTCGAGGCTAAGCGCCAGGCTGGCATCGCCCGATTCAACGATACGTCCTCCCATCATCACATGCACAAAGTGCGGTTTGATGTAATTGAGCAATCGTTGGTAATGTGTAATGACGAGTACTCCCAGGTCCGGACCCGTGAGAGTGTTGACTCCCTCTGAGACGACCCGCAGTGCATCAATATCGAGCCCCGAATCAGTCTCATCTAATATGGCGATTTCCGGTTTTAAAGTAGCCATCTGCAATATCTCTGCCCGTTTCTTCTCACCACCCGAAAAACCTTCATTGAGGTATCGGCCGGCAAAGGCCTGATCCATTTTAAGCATTTCCATTCGTTCTTTAAGTAATTTGCGAAACTCAGGGATGGGTATGCCTTTATCTTCCTTGTTGGCAGCACGACGTCGTGAGTTGATCGCGGTTCGTAAAAAGTTGGCAACAGTTACACCGGATATGGAGATCGGGTACTGAAAGGCAAGAAAGATACCGAGCCGTGATCGTTCATCCGGCTTGAGGTCGAGCAAATTTTGCCCCTTAAAGTGGACTTCGCCTTTCGTCACTTGATATGATGGATGTCCCATCAATGTGTATGCCAAAGTGGATTTTCCTGTTCCATTTGGGCCCATAATTGCATGTATTTCACCCTGATTGACTGTTAATGTGACGCCTTTAAGGATTTCCTTGCCGTCAATACTGACATGCAAGTCATTTATTTCGAGTTGCGACATACCAATGTACTCCTTGCGGATATTTTGAGCTGGAATTACAATAAATATATATCTACACGAAAGATAAAATATATTTTTCGTCTTATCTCGGCGGTATTATAGCAGGTTTGGTCTAAAATGTCAATATTTATGATATTTTTCTAGTAAATTGACCTAAATTATTTGACTATCTTCCCAAGGATAAATCGTTTATAAAATCACTAACTTGAAATAAAGCGATTGACAACATTATTGGCTATGAAGCAATTACCTATATATAACTTGTATCTGAGACTATCCAATAATTCAATCTCAACAATTAATCCCCCCTCATGGAATCTCGATCTCCTTTCTAGTGACTATCTCAGGGATAACATTCATAGATTTTGGGTGTATTATTCGCTGAACCAATGTCAAAGGAGCCGTTATGAATACTACTTTCGCTATGTGGCGCAAGTCACTTAGTCAGTTGATCAGGATGGACGATAAAAAAGAGTGGGATACACTGGATATCCTCTCCAAATGGTTTATCGCCACTCGTTCGGCTGTTGGAACAATAACGCTTTATTCAGGGCTGATTGGGGGGTTATTCGCCTGGCAATACTTACATGCAAATGGCAAGCCGTTCGATTTCCTTACCTGGGTCATTTTGACTTTGGGCCTCTTCATTGCACACGGTACGAATAATCTAATCAATGACTACACCGATTTTAACCGGGGTATTGACAAAGACAACTATTTTCGGACGCAATATGGTGTTCACCCATTGGCCCAGGGTTTTTGGGACAAGCGAACCCACTTGATCTGGTTCGGGGTTAGCGGCTTTCTAGCCACTCTTTCAGGTGTATACGCCTTATTCTATACTCACTTCTCGCCAATTGTTATAGGTTTGTTTGTTTTCGGGGCGCTAATTCTATTGTTCTATACTTATCCACTAAAGTATATTGGTATTGGCGAGCTTTCCATCTTCATTATCTGGGGTCCGCTCATGATCGGCGGTGTCTACTTTGTTCTGACCGGTCTATGGGACTGGACTGTAGTGCTCGCTAGCATTCCTGTAGGATTGAATATCGTTACCATTAATCTAGGAAAACATACCGACAAGCTCAAAGAAGATAAGGTTAAAGGCGTAAAGACCCTTCCGGTTCTGGTGGGCGAACCTGCCGCGCGTTATATCACAATCTCGGCTATTGTTTTGTCTTACGTGATTACGTTGTGCTTGATCTTTATTACCCATTTCTTAACCCCTGTGATGCTGTTGATATTCCTGGCTTTCAAGCCTGCACAAACCGCCCTTCAACGCCTATCGCAGCCGCGACCGTCCGAGGCACCAGCTGGTTATCCCATTTGGCCGCGCTGGTTCTCTACGGTTTGCTTTGTCCACAACCGGGTTTTTAGCAACTATTTCGTGTTAGCTTTGGTTGGCGAGACGATCCTTCGAACTTTCATCCCTACCTTCTGGCGCTGATTTATCCCGATTACAACATCAGGAAGCCTGAACGATTTCTCGTTTGGGCTTCTTTTATTTATTTTCTTTTGGATATGTAAAAACCTTTACGTAAGTTATTTATAATCCGGAGTAAAATACCCTTAATTATATTAATGATTTCCAAAAGGAGGCCACCATGTCTGTTCTGATAACGATGCGTGTCAAGGTACACGATTTTGAAGGCACTAAAAAAGCGGCTGTTTTATATGTAAAAACCGCAAAAAAAAGCTGGCTGTCACTCGGCAAAGGTCTACCGCTCTGAAAAAGATCCAAACGATGTGTTATGGTTGATGGAATGGGAAAGCCATGAGGCTTTTAATAAGAGTGGAGATGAATCCGGTGATGAATTCAACTCGCTTGTTCAGCCAGTTGGAGAATGGGAAGATGTTGTTTGGCATCTATCCGCCGCTGTAAGTCTATAATAATCAGCCTAGGTGGATATTTATCATAATTATCTATAATATTGACAGTTTTTGTACGGCCGTGTATACTCCTGTTAAATTACTCCCCGCCCTCCTTGTCTAAACAGACAACGAGAGGAAAATTTAAATGAAAAGCACGCGCGATCGAATATTACAAACTATCCTTCATCAACCCCGGCGAACTATAAACGAACTTGCTGAGGCAGTAGGCATTAATCCCATATCGGTCCGCCACCATCTAACAAACCTTCAAGTTGAAGGATTGGTTGCAGCCGAAGAAGAACGCCATGGGGTTGGACGTCCACGTCTGGTCTATTTCCTAACTGAGGATGGGATGGAAAAATTCCCGACCCGTTATCTTCGCCTGACAACCCGCTTGCTCTCACAAATGAAAGAAACAATGCCGGCACCCGTGATCAGTAAGTTATTTAGCCAAATTGCCGATGATATGGCAAGCGATTACACAAATCAGGTGCAGGGACTGGGTATGGAAGAACGCCTTGATTTCCTCAAGACCTTATTGGCGGAAGAAGGCTTTACAGTTGAATGGGAGAAGAAGGGCGAACAATATCAAATCCACGAGATATCCTGCCCTTATTACCAGATAGGCATCAACCATCCCGAGGTTTGCACAGTTGACCAGGCCTTAATCTCCAAAATGCTGGCTTTACCTGCAGAGAAGGTCCAGTGTATTCTGAACGGAGGCGCGCATTGCACTTATGTGGTCCAACCGGTGCCCAGCGCCAGCAAATTATAGAATAAAGGAATTTAGACATGTCCGAGGAACAAAAAGAAGTTGCAAATCCGATCAAATGGTCGCTTCACGATACTCATCCTGAATTGGTCGAAAATGCACGAGCCAGACTTTCAGAAGTGGTTGACCCCGAAATCGGGATGAACATCATCCAGTTGGGCTTGATTCGCGACGTAAGCTATGAGAATGATATTGTTCACTTGAAGATGGTCCTTACTACGCCTTTTTGCCCGTATGGTCCGGCCATGATTGAGATGACTCGACAAAAAGCTGTGGAAGCCTTCGACAAACCGGCGACCATTGAAATGCTCGCTGATATGTGGGATTTTGGAATGATGGAAGACCCTTCCGCTCTGGATTGGGGAATGTACACCTAGGCGCCGGATAGGTTCTTTGACATCAAGACATTCGCCCGAATAAGGGAGATGTCTTTTACATTACTCTACTTTTTTCCAGTGCATGGAATGCGGAAGTTCCCCCTCTAAAAATCCGGATAAGACGATTAAGGCATTTGTCACGGTATTCCCCGGGTTCCTCCAGCGGTGATTAAGCTCTGCTGCGAACAAAAGGCTATCCCCGGCTGCTAGCTTGAAAAGCTGTTTTTCGACCAAATATTCAAGTTGTCCCCGCAAACAAAAAACAAATTCATACCCGTTATGGATCATCATGTGTTGCCCGCTGGTGGCTCCGTTCTCCAATGTCAGGATGAAAGGTTCCACCCGCCCACTGAACTTCTCTCCGCCCAATCCCTCCCAAACGCCTCTTGATAAGGGGATTCGCGTCCGCTCGTCAGCTTTAATGAGAATAACATCTTGTTTAACAGGTTGGGGACCGAAGAATTCAGTGATGGGTACGTCGAGTGCGTCCGCGATTTTGTAAAGCGTACTAACAGAAGGCGAAGTACGACCCCGTTCGATCATGCTCAGGGCATTGGCCGAGAGACCGCTTTTAGTTGCCAGGCCGCGCATCGAGATCTTGCGCGCCTCGCGCAGCTCCCTCAATCGAACGCCTACATTTACAGATACGGCATCACGCTGGAATTCCATATCGAATACTTCCGACAATACTATTTTATTTTTGATTACATTTGATAGTAAGGTTCTTCTGGGATTTTATCACCTTCCATCTCGAACCCATTAACAAAATACGGGCAAGTGTGGTTTAGTTATAATAAGTCTACATAGCCGAAATCGCTCTCATTTCTTTGAATTAATTCAAAGAGTAATTCAGGGTTAACTTAGGAAGCCGGAGGTCTAAATGATTGGACTCAAATGGGATAAATTAACTGAAACGAATGGGCGTATGGAAGCGGATATGCTTAAAAGCTATCTAGAAGCGGAGGGTATTCACGTTGAATTATTTCAGGAAGCAGTCGGTCATCACATTTATCCCGTTATGGTTGACGGATTGGGCCGGGTCCAATTATTCGTCTCAAAAGACCAATTTAACCTGGCAAAGGAGTTGCTTGCAGAATATAGGGGTGGTACACAAAAAGATTAGTGAAAAGTCTTGTAGCTGGTATGCTGTTACTTATCTTACGTAATTAAGTTATTTTTCAATCACCACCCAGGAATTGAGCCCTTTCGTCGATATTCTCCCCTGTTTGGGATGAAAAAGATATGCAATTTGATGGGGAGAAAGGAAATGACTTCGCATTAATAGTAGTTTTTCGATAAACGCAACAAGCTTGGCGCCAAAAGTGTTAATATCGGGTTCTTCAATGACGATCCGGCCTCCAGGTTTGAGCACGCGCATGAGTTCACGCGCCGCCTCGTTTTGATCTACGACATGATGGAAGGCATCCACCATGATTACCCGCTGGAAGGAATCTTCAGTGAAGGGTAATTGTTCCGAAAGCGCCGCAATCACTTGAAGACCGGGCTTGGAGGCGGCAAATCTTAACATTCCAAGCGATGTGTCAGCCACAATTACTTCCCTGGCATGTTCACGTAAAACTGAGGCCACACGTCCGGTTCCGCCCCCAACATCCAATAATCGACCATCTGTCGGAAGGTCGGCATATTCAAGCATTATTTCAAGCGATGGGTAGGCGCTTTGTCGGTTATATAACGGTGCAATGAAGTCAAAATGATCGAAAGGCACGTTAATTGGTTGTGATCAAATCTTGTAAACGGTCAAATGTTGCGGGACCAATCCCTGCGACATTCATAATGTCTTCAATATTGGTGAAAGGGCCATGCAGGGTGCGATAATCGATGATTTTTTGGGCGGCTGTCGGACCAATGCCAGGCAAGGTGTCAAGTAAAGCCAGGGTCGCGGTATTTATGTTGATTAAATCTGTTGCGGAAGAAGAACCGCCCGGTGTTGGTATAACAATGAACGGACCATTGGAAGTAGGCATGATGCTGAATGCCCCATTGTTGGTAGGTCCTGCAGCCACGCCAGTTCCACCAGAAATATTTAGCTGCTGCCCGTCCTGTAGCTTTGCTACGAGGTTGATCGAATTCGGGTCTACATCAGCCAATAACCCACCGGCAGCAGTTATGGCATCCTGGCCGCGGCTCCCTTCTGGTAAAGTATAAACCCCTGGGCGCACCACCCCACCGATCACTTGTACATCGATCGGCATTTTCGTAGGAGAGGGTTCTAGCGCTACCGCTGTGCCTCCTTGAATGTGGGTGACCCAAAAAAGCGCGCCTGCCAGAATGAAACCAAATAGCAAGCCGATTAAGATATAAGAAATTTGTTTCATACTTGGATTTTACATCAACTTCATGACCAGCAATTCATCGGTATGTGATCGCCATGAAGGTAACATTTTAACTAGCTGCACTAAACGACGGAAATACACTGGCATCTCATCCGTTTTCACTGACTGGAAACCCCATTTTTCATAGAAACCGCCCATGCTTGACAGACAAGTTAGATACAGGGGTCGCGGAGCTCGGATTATCAAATATTCGATTACCGCGCGTGCCACGCCTTTATTCCGGTCAGATGGCTCCACTGCGATCGAAGCCAACTCGATGATCCCTCTACCATGTGGCTTAAGTTGTCCGCAGCCTAGCATTCTTCCTGATTCGTCAACGGCTACCACGAATCGATGCCAATCCAGGCCTGTCGGGTTGATTTGTACCTGATGGATGAGCTTTTTGATGGCTGGGAAATCTTCGGAATTTGCGGGTCTAAGTTTGAAATTGGACATTTCAAGGATATCAACCGAGCAGTCCGGCTGCCACGATGATGGTAAACGAAGCTACAAACCAGTGGATGATGAACGGATAGACAAAGGAACGCGTACGGTATGCCACCCAGGCAAACGCGAACCCGCCGAATATTGTGGAAAAGGCCTCAATTTCAGGCTTGCCAATATGCGCCAGAGCAAAAGGAACGGCCTGCAACCATAACGCTTCAGCACCAAACTTACGAGCATAAGTAAAAAGGATAAATCCGCGAAAGAAGAATTCCCAACCGAACAGGTCAATAAGTGTGTTCCACGGTAATCCATTGACTTGCGGTCTATAGTAATCTTTCATCGCACCGCCATGAGCCGTAAGCCACAAAACAGGTGCGATCAGCACTATACTGATACAAGTAATGATCAAACCGGTTTTCCAATCCCCGAAGCCGAATCCATAAGCGCTGGGTTTCTCGCGAAAGACAATCAACACGATCAATAAGGGAATAACCAAGTATAAAATAGTCCGGTCCAAACCTTTATCAGGAGTCAAGCGTTGATAAGCATCTACCAACAATGCCAGGGTGCTGAAAATGGTAACAGTTACTATTTTCCAATCGAAGGAGAGACGTTGGCCAAGTAGGGTTTTCATTCAGATTGGTTCCAATGTTTAGTATGGGAGATAGAGTTGGTTGCCATTTGGGCCAAGCATTTGAGAAAGTACCTGCCGGTCCCGGTTGAGTTCGAAACCCCAATTTATGATCAGTAGCATGGCCACAATGACTGCAATTAAAACAACTAAGTTTCCACGATGTTTTAATGAATTAAAACCGTAAACCCATAAATTCGCAGCGCATATGGCAAAAAAAGGAATGAGGGTCAGATGGAATCGTTCTTCAGATAGAATAAAGACATGCGGTAACAGATAACCAATAAGCAGCAGCGCCAGCAGTGCTGTCTCGGGCCGGGTTGGTAGTAATGCGGCACCAAATGCAGCTGAAAAGCTGAGGATGGCAAATGGGATTCCAAGGATGATTAAGAAAAGAATTAATAACGGAGTTGGGATGGATCCCAAAAAATTGTTGACGTAAAAATAAGTAAACGCGCGCAACTCTAAATTGAAAAAGTAACCCAATCGTCGAACTGCCAGATATGGGAAACGAGATGGATCCTGACGAATAAATTCTATCGCCTTTTGTGTGCCGATCTCATCTCGGGTCTGGTCGTTTAGGATTGATAGTAGATCAAGCGAAGGACCGAAAATAAAGGTTCCTGTGGATTGCGGATGATAACCTACATATAAGTTGTAACCCATGGAGCTTTCGATCCCGGTCGGCTTGTGCGCAACCAGCGAGTTACGAATGATCCATGGCGTAACTGTGGTGACCAAGGCCAGTCCTGCGAGGATCGCTTGGTGTGGTTGTTTTAGACTAAGCCAGATCCAGAAAATTGCAAGCGCTGCAAAGGGAAGAATAACGGAGCGCGTGAGTGCAGCTAGACCTAATAAGAGTCCGGATAGCAAAGAATAGAGTATGGATGATCGGGATTTGGTATCTCTCGAAAATTGAGCAAGTTTCATTAAGGTCAACATACTCGCAAGCACGAGCAAAAAGAATAAGTTCTCGGTCGCAAGAGCGAGAGGATAGATCAAAAGCGTGGGATAAATGGCAACTACCCAGGCAGCGATCCGGGAAGTTTGCTCACTTCCTGTGAGTATCGTTTTTTCTTTTGAAGGATCATTTGAATACGCTTTGGAGGAAAGGCTTAAAGAGGTGAAGTATGTTAACGGCGCCAGCAATGCGCCGAGGATCGTTTGTGCCACGCGAGCTGCGAAGAAGCGTCCATCATTAATCCCATTGAAGAAATAAATCAATGAAAGGAATCCGGGATATAAGGGAGCGCGAAATGTAGTGATAATGCCGCGTGGATCAAGGTTTAATGATGTAATGTTCAAATGTAGATACGGTGAGATACGCGCCAGGTCCCCCGGAGCGTACCACCGAAATCCATTCCCGGAAGCTAGACTACGCGCCAGCATGTCGTATTGAAACATATCGTCGAGACCGATGCTCAATGGACGCGTCAAAATAACGGGGATCAGCCGTAGAACCAGCGCGATTAGGAATATTTGCGCCGGGAAAGACCTAGCCCATTGCCACTTTGCGTTCTGGTTGACTCTCTTTCTTTAATGCTGCTATACGCCGTTGGAGATAGGGTGAAAAATATCCTTCGTACCGATCCCATAATTCAGGACGTTTCCAATCCTCGCCCGTTACGCGCCTTCGGCAATCCGTCGAGCCGCACGAGCACTCGAACTCATCATAGCGACTGCCATCTGTTGTCGCATAGTCGTAGCATACTTCTTCATTCGGTAAAATATCTCGTAAGGCTACTAATGTAATCTGTCCCACTACACCGGCATTAGGAGTACAAGAATGGTTAAAATAATCTAAATCATTTGCCACCTGCGGTGCAAGATAAAACTCTTCGTCTATTTGAACACTTAGATGTCGGAGCTCCTCTGGTATTCGCAAAAGTTGATTTAATGTGACAACATCGCCTACCCATATTGTAAGTAACTCGCCCTTCTTCACTAATTCTCGGGCGAAGACACCAAATTCGTCTTCCTGAGAGGTTGATCGGGCCTCTAATTTGGATGAGAGATATCCATTCATCGTTTTATCTACCTCCTAAACAATTAGTAATTACGAATTCTTGTTTTACGTAAAACGTAATAGCCTCACATGCCGCATAATCTTACAGATGCCCTATAATTGTAAAAGAAATAGTCAAGGTCCACAATATAATTAAGGAGGACTTATGTCTTTACAAGTAATTCTCAGTATGTTAGCGAATTTGGCGTCTTTATTTGGCATTCCTTTAGCCATAATTATCTTTGTCAACGAGAAGGAAAAAGAAAGGCGAGACCGAGAATATGGAACATATGATGCCCTTGACAACAAATGGTTGGAATTTCTCCAACTATGCATACAAAATCCAGAACTCGACTTACATCTAGAATTACCACTTGAACGAAGAATAAAACTCTCATCAAATGATAAAATTCGTCAATATGCAATGTTTGAGATATTAATTGCTCTGCTAGAAAGATCATTTTTAATGTACAGAGACCAATCCAATAGCATAAAAAAAGCTCAATGGAAGGGATGGTCTGAATACATGCACGCTTGGGTAAAACGAGATACATTTCGGAGACTTTGGGTTATTCTAATGACAAAGCAGTATTATGATATGGAGTTTATGAGTTATATGAATAACCTTCTCCTAAAAACATCGTCAGAGAATACAGGAGTTGAAAGAGTGGGTTAACTTCTTAATTACAAAAAGGAATGCCGTAAAGACGATAAGTTTACTTGAACGAATCATCTCGTATATCATTCCGTAGCATGAATTAAATAATAAGATAAAAGCCCTCATCATTTTCAACTTTATAAGTCTTTTACAATTTCGCGTCCTAATTTATTTGGCGCTTCGAGATCGAAATTGTAGTAATTGTTAGTTAGTTCTTCGCCTTCGGCGATATCACGCGCAGCTATCTCTCGTAATCCATCACGTGTATCGATAAGATTAGCATCGTTATTATGATTAATATATTTAGCATTGTCAGCGCATAATATCATAATGCGTTTTCCATTTTTTAATTCGATATATGAATAAATCTTCAGATAAGCCTGCATAGCGGGTGGAAACTTTATTAATTCATCTATAGAGATTGCTAAATCGATTCGGGAATCAAATTGCCAGACGGTTTGACCTTTAGCTATCCGTTCATCCGTAAATACACCGATCCCATGAATCTGACTATATTGCAAATGGGTCTGAACAAGAAACATATACTCCTCATTGAAATGAAGACCAAATAATTATTAACCTAAGTCTCAAGAGCGTTAATTACATCCGCCGCCTCGCTGAGGGACTATTCCTCAACAGGCGGCGGTTTGCAGCCAATGCACAAAGGGTTGTTAAGACGGCGATGGCGGGGATTGTTCTCTTTCATTCTCCAATCTAAGTTTTATATTTTACTGCTTATCGCCAAAATCTACTAGGATTTTTCACTATCAGTGTCCGTGGTCCGCGTGATTAATCGCTGTGCCAAAAGGATCGGCAGTGCAGTGATCAAAACTACCCGCATCGCCGTGACATCGGTGATGGGCCGGTTGTGCGGTTTCAACATCTGGTTGAACAACCAGATGTGAAACTGTCCAGATAGTAAAAGCTGTTAGACGTATCGCCGCCAACGACCCCAAATAGACGCAACAAACCAGATAAGTGAGAGCAGGAGCAAAAGCCCCAACATCAGTTTTGGACGCCGAGATAAGAAGGTACGCTAAAGTTACCGCGGATATGATAATAAAACGAGTGCACGAAATGCGGAATACGCGCTTGGCATATCTTCGGATGTAAAGGAAAGTTTACGATTTTCGCGTGAAACTCCCGGTAGGAGCATGGCGCGGTCGGCCATATCGGACGACTGTAATTCTACGGTTACATGGATGGGTAGTTTAAGTACAAAAGGAGGCAAAACATCATTCTTCAGGAGTCTTTGGATAGAGCGTTTAGCACATTGTTCAATGATCGGTTGTGTGATATCAGTAGACAAACACTCCGCCGAGTATCTGTCGGTCCCTTGTTTTACGACCACAGTCTCGAGATCTCCAAGTTGGTCTTTGATTTGTTTACAAGCTGTTTGGTCTCCTGTCGTCATTAAAATGGGGACCTTGTAATGCCCTGCAAGAGCCGCGTTCATCGTATATTCCCCTGCCGGCAATTCATTCAACCAGACGTTGGCAACACAGGTATCCGACCAAGTATGGTCCAGAACTGCCAATTGGGAACCTTGCCGCGCATGGTAACCGATGAATATGACTCCATCTACGTTTTGATCGATTCCCTGCATCATTGAAAGGGGCGAAGGCGAACCTGTATTCAACTTTGCCCGGGAGTCGAGCTCTTCGATAAGAATATTTGTACCGTTCCAATGTCCATCCGCTACGACAACTTCGTCCGCGCCTCCTGCATAGGCTCCCCGCACGGCAGCATTTACATCATTCGTCATAACACTACGAAAACGAAGGTATTCTGGGTGTCCCGGTGTAACTTGATCCCAGGTCGTAATGCATGTGATACCTTCCATGTCAGCTGATAATAGAATCTTCATTTTATCTCCTCATTTTATCCAATATTATCGAAATGAAAGGATGTTCCAATCTGTGCGCTTTATAACACGATTCTGTTGCAAGGTATAATCAATTAATTCTACGGAGGCATCATGAGCGATGCTTTATTCCCTCTTAATTCCGAACACCAATTGATTCGCGACTCTGCGCGCGATTTTGCGCGAACTGAGATTGCTCCTATCGCAAGTCAATTTGATGAAAGTGGTGACTTCCCATATGAAACCATTAAAAAGATGGGGGCATTGGGTTTTATGGGTATCGAGATCCCTGAACAGTACGGCGGGGCGGGTTTGGACACACTTGCATATATCCTTGCAATGGAGGAGATATCCAAGGTGGATGCCTCACATGGTGTGATCATGTCTGTAAATAATTCGCTCTTTTGTCATGGCATTCTTAATTTCGGAACAGAGCAGCAAAAACTAAAATATCTGGTTCCGGTTGCGTCCGGTAAAGCGATCGGCGCATATTCGCTTACCGAGCCGATGTCGGGTTCGGATGCCGGCACGATGCTCAGCCGAGCGACTCGCGATGGCGATTCTTACATCCTGAATGGACGCAAATCCTGGGTCACCAGCGGACCGGTTGCAGATTATATTGTTGTATTCATGATGACTGATCCCGAAAAAAAACAGAAAGGCATCACCGCCTTTCTGATTGACGCAAAAAACTCTCCTGGATTCTCCCGCGGTAAAAAAGAACCCAAACTGGGTATCCGTGCTTCCGCGACCAGTGAGTTGATCTTTGAAAATTGTCGTATCCCCATAACAGACCGATTGAGCGAAGAAGGCAATGGATTCAAAATCGCAATGACTGTACTCGATGCTGGCCGGATAGGCATTGCCTCGCAAGCCCTTGGGATTGCTGAAGCCGCTTATGACGCGAGTATTTCCTTTGCCCGCGAACGCGAAGCCTTCGGGCAAAAGATTGGAGAGTTTCAGGGGACTAGTTTCAAAATAGCAGATATGAAAACGCGTATTGAAGCCGCGCGGCTCCTTATTTACAATGCTGGCATGGCAAAAGAACGCTCCAAAACCACCAGCGAACGTTACACTCTTCAATCTTCTATAGCAAAGCTGTTTGCTTCTGAAACAGCTATGTTTTGTGCTCACGCAGCAGTCCAGATCCATGGTGGCCTGGGGTATAACAAAGAACTGCCCGTTGAGCGCTTCTTCCGCGATGCAAAGATCACTGAGATTTATGAAGGCACCAGCGAGATCCAGCGACTTGTGATTTCCCGCAGTGAACTGGGGTTGAAATAGAAAAAGCGGGATTCCTCCGATAAACATGGGCTGAGTGCGATCTCTCTGGCTTTGTGGCTCACTGAATAAATCCATAAATTATTACCTGTTTCGAGCCTCCTCTTCCTTCTTACTTAGAACGAAAAAAGATGAAAGCAATCCTTTTCCATCAACACGGCGGACCCGAAGTCCTCAAATATACTGACTTTCCAACTCCCGAACCGAAAACAGGGGAGGCGCTTATTCAGTTAAAATCCGCTTCCTTAAACCATGTAGACGTTTTGGTTCGCAATGGATGGCCTGGGTTGCATCTGGATTTTCCACATATCAATGGCGCAGATGGTGCTGGCGAAGTAATTGCATTAGGTGAAGGAACTAACCGAGTTCGGTTTGGAGATCACGTCGTCATCAACGCAAATCTTGGTTGCGGGAGTTGCGAGTATTGTTTGTCTGGTTGGGACAATATGTGCCGTGATTGGAATTTATTGGGTGAGACTGTCCGCGGAACTTATACCGAATTTGTGAGCCTTCCGGAACGCCAGCTTTATATACTTCCCAAGGATTTTAGTTTCCACGCTGCCGCTGCGGCTGCTCTCGTCTATCAGACCGCCTGGCATTCTCTTATTACTCGTGGTAATCTGCACGCCGGAGAAACAATGCTTGTTATCGGCGCAGGCGGTGGAGTGAACAGCGCCAGTGTGCAGATCGCCAAATTTAGCGGCGCCCGTTTCATCGTTGTTGGTTCGAATGAAAACAAACTAAAACTGGTAGAATCGCTCGGTGCTGACGACCTGATTGATCGCTCTAAAGTCGAAGATTGGCCCAAAGCCGTCTACCTCGCGACCGGGAAACGCGGTGTGGATGTTGTCGTTGACAATGTTGGCACAACTTTCAATTTGAGTATGCGGACTTTGCGTAAAGGCGGCCGCTTACTGACGGTTGGCAGCACCGCAGGGGCAAAGTTTGAAATCGATAACCGCTATATCTTTGCCAGGCATCTTTCCATTATCGGATCGACGATGAGTCACCAGAAGGATTTCAAGACGGTAATGGATCTGGTTGTTGCTGGAAAGCTTAATCCCGTGCTCGATAGGACCTTCGCTCTCAGAGAGGCAGGCCTCGCTCAAGAGAGACTTTGGAAGGGCGAGCAGTTCGGTAAAATCACTCTTGCTATTGGATAGGTGAATGAAAAAACTGTTTTCTTGGTTCGAGATCGTATTGATTATCGTTATCTTGGGCGCTTACTTGTATGCTGCATGCTCCGATGCATTTAATTTACCTAATAAATGGTTTATCCGGGATGATGCTTATTATTATTACAAAGTAGCCCAAAACATCAGCGAAGGTCATGGCAGCACATTTGACGGAATAAACCCAACCAATGGATATCATCCACTCTGGATGCTCATTTGCATCCCGATTTTCTCGTTGGCCCGTTTTGACCTGATCCTCCCTATGCGGGTCCTGGTCGTTATAACGGGTTTGATTCAGATTGCTACCTCAATTCTTCTCTATCGTTTGTTGAGCAGGGTGATTTCACCTCCGGCTGGTATGTTGGCTGCAATTTATTGGGCAACCGACTCTTATATATTGGTATTTTTATATAAGACCGGCGTTGAATCGAGTATCGGTTTATTTTTTATTATCCTTCTTCTATTTCTGCTTTACAAATTCGAAAAAAAATGGCGCACCTCTAACCCAGGCATAAGACAGATTGCTCTGTTGGGAATGGTGGCTTCTGCCGTTACTTTTAGCCGGCTCGACTTGGTCTTCTTCGTATTGTTTGTCGGCATCTCGATTGTTTTCCGTGGATCCCCGCTTCGTTATCTCCTGCCGTTTGATATCCTAGCGGTTTTCGTCTCGACCATCATGGCGTTTATTACACGGCTGGGTATATCGGCATATTACGATTCATCGACATCTGCTTTAATAATGATGATCGCAAATCTGTTTATCGAGATCCCGATATTGTACTTTTTTGGATTATATGAACGACCGGCAAATCGGAAACCCATTCCAACATTTTGGAAGTTGCTGCTTGCGGTCGCTGCTAGCAATATCGTCTTAGGGGTCTTGCTTTTATTGGGCGGGTCTCTTCATCTTTTACCTGTCTTCTCACGCCTTATCCTATTAAGGGACGCAGCATACACATTGGCTTTGCTTCTTATGATCCGCGTGGTGGCTTATGGTTTCCGTCCTGATACAGAACCGTCGCCGATGATTTCACCGGCTAACTATTTAAAAATTCACTGGAAAGATTGGATAAAGGACGGAGCGGTTTATTATGGGATTGTGGGGGGTACGCTTTCAATTTATATGGTTTGTAACAAATTGGTCTTTGGAACATTCAGCCCGATCAGCGGCCAGGTGAAACGCTGGTGGGGAACATTTGCAATCAATGTTTATGGTGGCTCGGCTAGGTCATTTCTTTCATTCTTCGCTCTTGATCCATATAGTGATTTCAATGCTTGGCAACCCTATACAACAATCCTGCGGAATTGGAGCAACGGAATTCTTTATAAAGAGTCGACCAAATTTGGCAATCCTGCCTGGCAGCAAAATTTCCTCGTAATCCTGGTGATAACATTTTGGATCGTTTGTTTGATCCTGTTTGTAAGTAGGGCAAAAACGGCACGCTCTGTTGTTCAGGCCGGATTAATACCACTCTTTGTTGGCAGTTGGGTGCAGATTCTTGCCTATAATGTCACGGGTTATGCTGCTCCCAAAGAATGGTATTGGTTGACCGAACCTGTTCTATTGACAATTCTTACAGTATTGCTGATCAATGTGATTTACGATTTATTTTTGAAGAAAAGGACGGTCACACGTTTTCTGATGTGGTCGTTGGTTGCTGCGTTTGGATTCATAAACGTTTCTAGCTATTTGCAGGACACCTATTATTTAAATCCGTATGGCCAAACTCCGCCTGATGCTCCATACATGGACCTCATTCCATTTATAGAGGCGCGGACCAAGCCCGGCGATCTTATAGGCATGACCGGGGGAGGAAATGTGGGTTATTTGATTCACGACAGAACGATCGTGAATATGGATGGCCTTGTCAATAGTACAGGTTACTTTCAAGCTTTGAAAAATGGAACCGGCGCCGATTATCTATACAATTCCGGTGTAAGATATGTTTTTGCGAATCCCGATCTCCTGAATTCACTCCCCTATCGAGGCCAATATACGAACCGCTTGGAACCCCTGGTAAATTGGGGGGGGAAAGACTTGATGCGTCTTTTGCCTTAACTCATATTTTAGAACTTATTCGATGCCAGAAAGGTCGTTTCGCCGCTTTCAACGGCTTATATCCAACATTTAATCGAAAATGCAAACTCATCCAAAGCTTCCACTTAGAATAACTTTACTCCTTTGGTTGGTGTTAATCATAACGGCTTGGAATGCGGTGCGTTTTGCCACTGGCATTGGCTGGCGTGTTACACTGGAGACCTATGCCCCTTGGCCCGGACCTTTCTATATAGGTATAACTGGCGCGATCTGGATGCTCGCAGGCTTGGTTTTATTCTGGAGCTTTGTTATCGGTGCAGGCTGGAATCGCCTCGCTCTCGTGATTGGTACTTATGTTTATGCGATCTGGTTCTGGGTCGACAGGCTTTTCGTCCAGCCGCAGGTACGAGCCAATTGGCCCTTTGACCTGGTCACAACTATTATCCTGTTGGGTTTCACTACGGCAGTTGTCCTTGACCATCATAACCAAATCTTTTTTGTAAAGAGAGACCTATGACCGAGAACATGAAAATTCGACAACTGCACGAGATAAGAGCAAAATCGCGCCTGGGAGGTGGGCAGGCTCGTATCGAGGCCCAACATAAAAAGGGACGCCTGACTGCCCGCGAACGGATTGATCTCCTTCTGGATAAAGGTTCTTTCCGGGAAGTGGATGCTTTTGTTGAACATCGTACGCATGATTTCAATCTTGATAAACAAAAATATCTAAGCGATTCAGTGATTACTGGTTGGGGTACCATTGAAGGTCGTTTAGTTTATTTATTCTCGCAAGATTTCACGGTTTTCGGTGGATCCTTGGGTGAAGTTCATTCCGCCAAGATATGCAAGATTATGGATATGGCGATAAAAGCAGGAGCACCTGTGATCGGATTGAACGACTCGGGGGGCGCACGCATTCAGGAAGGCGTAGTATCCCTCGCGGGATACGGGGACATTTTCTTGCGCAATACTCTGGCATCAGGTGTCATTCCTCAGATTAGCGTGATTATGGGGCCTTGTGCCGGAGGCGCAGTTTATTCACCCGCTTTAACAGATTTCATCTTTATGGTTCGCAATTCGTCGTATATGTTCGTCACCGGTCCGGATATCGTAAAGTCTGCTACCCATGAAGAGGTGGATTTCGAAGGTTTGGGTGGCGCATCCATCCATACAGAAAAATCAGGTGTATGTCACTTCGCTGCTGATAGTGAAGCAGATACACTTTATCTAGTCCGCAAGTTACTCGGCTATTTACCGCAGAATAACATGGAGGATGCTCCATTTGTCAATAGCGCCGATGATCCTCTTCGCACCGAAGAAGCCCTCGATACTATCATTCCGGACGATCCCAGTAAGCCATACGACATGCGTGAAGTTATCCGACTCATCGTGGATAAAAGCGAATTCTTCGAAGTCCAGGAAGCTTATGCGCCTAATATATTAATTGGGTTTGCACGCCTCGGCGGCCATACGATCGGCATTATCGCGAACCAACCTGACGTTCTCGCCGGTGTTTTGGACATCAAATCATCTGAAAAAGCGGGCCGTTTTGTCCGGTTTTGTGATTCATTCAATATCCCGGTTGTGACCTTCGTGGATACTCCTGGATATTTGCCGGGTACCGACCAGGAGCATCAGGGTGTCATACGGCGCGGCGCAAAATTACTTTACGCTTATTGCGAAGCTACGGTGCCAAAGCTGACCGTCATCACTCGCAAAGCTTATGGCGGCGCATATCTTGTCATGAGCAGTAAACATCTCCGCAGCGACCTGAACCTTGCTTGGCCTAGCGCCGAGATCGCGGTTATGGGACCGGATGGTGCCGTCGGGAAGATCTTTAGTAAAGAGCTCGAATCCTCCAAAAAACCTGACGAGCGTAAAAAGGAACTCATTGAAGATTATCGCGAAAAATTTGCAAATCCATATGTGGCAGCGCAGCGAGGTTTCATCGATGACGTGATCGAACCGAAGGAAACCCGCCCGCGTTTAATTAATGCCTTGGAAATGCTCCAGAACAAACGTGAATCCAATCCACCCAAAAAGCACGGTAATATTCCGTTGTAGGGGTGGATCTCGCTGTCACATCCCAACCTACTCAAGGGAACTCATCCAAATCTGAGAGAAAACCATGTTCAATAAGATATTAGTCGCTAATCGTGGAGAGATCGCTGTCCGTATCCTGCGTTCGTGTCGCGAACTCGGTATTGAGACGGTAGCCGTTTATTCCGAAGCTGACCGGAGCGCTTTGCACGTTCGGTATGCCGACGAGGCTTATTTGCTTGGCCCGGCGCCATCGCGTGAATCCTATCTTCGAGCCGATAAGATTATTGACATCGCCCGAAAATGCGGTGCGGACGCCATCCACCCTGGGTATGGCTTTCTTGCTGAACGAGAATCGTTCGCTGCAAGTTGTGCTGAAGCAGGAATCACTTTTATCGGTCCAAGACCTTCTTCGATAGCTGCCATGGGCGACAAAATGACAGCCCGTAAAACTGTAGCCGCAGCCGGGGTCCCTATTGTGCCGGGCACGGAAGGCATCGGTTCAATGACCGATGCGGACCTGCTTAACATCGCACCTAAGATCGGCTTTCCTTTGCTCATTAAAGCCTCTGCGGGTGGTGGCGGAAAAGGTATGCGCGAGGCCACGTCCCTTGCAGAAATGCCGTCCCTCCTTGAATCAGCACGCCGTGAGGCGGAATCGGCCTTCGGAGATCGCAATGTTTACCTTGAAAAACTGCTTGATGGAGCACGTCACATTGAGATCCAGATCCTGGCCGATCAGTATGGAAATGTAATCCACCTGGGAGAACGTGATTGCTCTCTTCAACGTCGACATCAGAAGTTGATCGAGGAAGCACCTTCCCCTTTCATGGATGAAGAACTTCGCCAAAAGATGGGTGAAGTGGCAGTAAAAGCGGCAAAATCGGTTGAATATGCCAACGCAGGTACAATCGAATTTCTTGTCGATAAGGACAAAAATTTCTTCTTTCTTGAAATGAACACTCGCTTACAAGTCGAGCATCCGGTCACTGAAGTTGTGACCGGGATGGATATTGTGGCAGAACAGATCCGCATCGCGCGTGGACGTCACCTGAGCTATAAACAGGAAGACGTTGCCCTGCGTGGACATGCTATTGAATGCCGTATCAACGCGGAGGATCCATATAACGATTTTCTGCCATCCACCGGTCGCATTACCCACACTATATTGCCTACCGGTCCCGGTGTTAGAGTTGACACAGGGGTATATATTGGATTTGAGGTCACTTCCTTTTACGATCCCATGATTGCCAAACTTATCGTGTGGGGTGAGACCCGCGGGCAGGCCATTCTTCGTATGCGGCGTGCTCTTGAAGAATATCGCATCGTGGGCGTTCGCACGAATATCCCCTTCCACCAGACGATGATGAATTCTCACCGTTTCATGGGTGGACAGTATGATACTCGCTTTGTAGAAGATCGTTTCTCAATGCCTGAACCCGAAGACGAACACGAGACTCATTTGCCGGATATTGCGGCTGTATTTGCAACTTTGGTGGCCCACCAGGAGAACCGGCGTTCGGCTGAATTCGTCATGCGCAATGAACGCGATACCAGTAACTGGAAATGGATGGGTCGCTGGGAACGTATGCACAGGTAGGACGAGGTAATATGAAATATGTGACTACTATTGGCGATAAGGAATATACGATCGAGATCATTGATAATGGCCATCTCAACTTCAATGGGAAGGTCATGGAAGTGGATTTTGAGTCGATCAGCGGTCAGCCCGTCTACTCATTGGTGATAGACGGAAAATCCCATGAAGCGTATGTCTACGAACATGAAGATGAATGGCAGGTCCTATTGCTTGGAAAGCAATATCCGGTCAAGGTTGAGGATGAGCGCGCTAAACGGCTTAAATCGGCTGGAGGGGCCAAACACCAGGAATCCGGCGAATTCCATTTGAAGGCACCCATGCCCGGATTGGTGGTCGCGATTGCCGTACAGGAGGATCAGCAGATTGAGAAAGGACAGGTGTTGGTTATCCTCGAATCGATGAAAATGCAGAATGAGTTGAAATCGCCTCGCGCTGGTAAAGTGGAACGGGTCAAAGTAAAAGTCGGCGAGAGTGTCGAACAAAGACAATTATTATTGACAGTGATCTGAATGCCCGAAGAAAATAATGAAACCGAAGTTAAGTTTCATATACAGCATATTAATGCCGTTAAAGAGCGCCTCCAAATGTTGGGGGCGCTACTAATTCATCCGCGAACCCTTGAACTCAATCTAAGGTTTGATACACCTGGTAGGGATTTAATACGTGAGGGCCGCGTCTTACGCCTGCGTCAGGATGAATCTATACGACTTACCTACAAGGACGGGTCCCAGCTGAAGGATGGCGCTCTGAGCCGACGCGAGATAGAATTTTCCGTGAGCAATCTTGATTCTGCGCAGCAATTCATCGAAGCGCTGGGCTATGAGATAATTTTTATTTATGAAAAATATCGTACAACCTATTCCATGCCGGTAAAAACCAAAGATGTTACGAGGGAATTACAGAGTCGCGAAACCCATATTATGCTTGACGAGTTGCCTTACGGGAATTTCGTAGAAATCGAAGGCGAATTGGATGAATTAAAACCTCTTGCACAAAGACTTCTTCTCAATTGGGATGCGGCCATCCCTGCCAGTTATCACTCACTTTTTGAACGGGTTTCCAGATCAAAAAACCTGACGTTTCGCGATTTGAGGTTTGAGAAATTTAAAGGCATCGAAATAGGTCCGGCCGATTTGGGTGTGCTTCCCGCAGATATTTAGCGGGTTGTGATTAATTAGTTTATATACATTTTCACTGAACCTTGATCATCAGGCGTATATACTTATCGCGGGAGAATCATTATGAAACTAAAAGGGTTGGAAGCACTTCGCAGGCATGTTCCGGAATTACAAACCACGAAGGGTCTTGTGCTCGTCATTTTATCCTTTGTTGTTGTGTTTATCGCAACTTCATCTTTCTTCATTCTGATTAATATCAGGTTTATAGAATGGTTACCTGATGGTGAAATAGTCATTATGGCCCTCGGTTTTTTGATCATGTCACGCTTCTTCTCTCAGAAAAAAACCTACCAGAAAGAATACGGTGAATTAGCCTATCGCAATGCTTTTGCTCGCTTCAACCTACCCGGTCTCGCAATAGTCATTGCCTCGATCGTCTATTTGGGTTACATAGCCGGTCCAGGAATCCCACCCATATGGTGGAGATCGATTCTGGTTGCCGTCGGCTGGATATTCGTGATAGTTGGAGCAGCGCTTTGGGTGCGTTCGGTTGCAACCCTTGGTGTGGACAACCTCGCTATGGTTTATGTTTATTTCCCTTTGGAAAGCAAGATGACTAACTCGGGCATCTACCAGATTCTGCGCCATCCGATCTATGGCGCAGCTTTGTATATTGGAATCGGTCTATCCTTGATTCATGCCAATTGGTATGGCTTGCTCGTCGCCTTGATCTTGCCCATTTTCCTGACCGGCTGGGTTCGGCTGGTTGAAGAAAAAGAGCTTCTCGAAAGGTTTCCAGATTATGCAAACTATCGCAAACACATCCCTGCCTTCCTGCCGAGACTGCAAGACAATGCTAAGTTTTTTCGTTTCTTGATTTTAGGGGTTTAGTATGAATATTTTGAACTTGGAGGGCTAAGGCAACACAGTTGATAAACGCTGGATATTATTAGGTGAGTGCCTTGTGCTTGTCCTTGTGTTAGCAAACCAACGCCTTACAGCGCATCAAGTGGATGATAAAGGAATCCTTTTTGAAGAAGTTATTATTTCTTACTTGAGGACGCCAACGTCATCAGATAATCAAGAAGGGGACGAAGTGCATTGGGTATGACCGACTCATCTACCGATACTGCATGGGTTTGCCCGGAAGAGGAAATTACAACACGGTATTCAAATTGATCTGGACCGGGCGAGGTCGGTTTGATCTTCTCAGGTAAATTGAAGAATCCTGAATCATTGATCAGTTTATCGAGCATCGTGGATTGATCCTGTCGGAGTTTATCCGTATCAAAACTCCCCGCCAGTCGCAATCCCGCAAAACCACCAGTACGCACAAATTCGATTTGCATAAATATTAATCCAATCGCCGATTGCTAACCCTTTGGGCTTCTACTGAATAACCTTATCATGGCGGCAGGCACTGTCAAACAACCGTTAGCCTGTGGTTGCGGCTGCGGTAGACTCGATGCACCAATTGTGATCCCAACTCCGTCCCATCCATATTGAACGCCTTTTTGTTCCACGCTTCCCTGACCATACAATTCACCCGCTACTTGAAAAGTTAGATCAGCAGCATTTTGGAAATCAGTGTTGCTTGCGAACTTATCCCGCGCAGCTATATACCAGATATTTCCTGTTTTTTCCCAGGCAAAACCCCCAATGGCAGTTGCCATTAAATAAAATGCGTGATTGGGTATCCCTGAATTGATATGGACGCCGCCGTTATCGTCAGGGGTATTGACGAAATCACGCATGTGTGCCGGCTGTGGGTCCTTTCCAAGGACCGGATCATTATATGCTGTCCCAGGAGCCTTCATAGACCGTAGTGCTGCTCCCTTCACATTCGATGTAAATAATCCTTCGCCGATCAACCAGTCAGCGTCCGCCGCGCTTTGTCCTCGTTGTCGCTGCTTGACGAGTGACCCAAAAACATCCGAAAAAGATTCGTTCAAAGCGCCCGATTGATTGCTGTAGTTAAGATTTGAAGTATATTGAGTCACTCCATGGGTAAGTTCATGTCCGATCACATCCACTGCCAGAGTAAAGCGGTTAAATAACTGTCCGTCCCCGTCGCCGTACACCATTTGTTGTCCGTTCCAGAAGGCGTTGTCGTATTTTGTCTGGTAGTGTACGGTTGAATCCAGGCGTAATCCGCGGCCATCCACAGAGTTGCGTTGATATATATCCCAATATAGATCATATGTTGCGCCGGCTCCATCGTATGCTTCATTCGCGGCAACGTCGCTTACAGGGGCGCCACCTTCATCTCGGACCAGTTTGCCCGGTAATGTGCTGCCGCCTTCATCGGTGAATACCTTGCGCTGCTCTCCAGTAGCCGGGACTACCGTTAAGTAAGCAACTGATTCCGATAATGCCTGTCGTTGTCCGCGAAATTGGGCCGAGCCTGTTATGGCAGCTAACGCCACTTGTTTTTGAGCGGCATTCCCGTTCTCAAGCATCGCCTTCAACATATGAGGCGGGATAATACTGTGTATTGAATTATGGAGCTTGTTCATTTAGCATCTCCTTGCCTTAGTGTTCATTTGATTCTACTTTATACCAGTTTATTAATTAATTCAATCCCAATATATTAACCGTTATTTTAGACCTTTATCGCCCTCCCAATTAAGGCCTGTGACATCGTAAACTTTCCCTATTAATTTAGGCAACAGGGATTTAAAGATAATTTCTTCCCCGGACGTGAAGAACTCGATATTGCCGCGCCCTCCCGCTGGAAACTTTAATCCATCGGCATTTAACATACGTTCAGTCTGGCGCGCGACCGCTGGGGCAGGGTCGATCACCCTGATTTTTTCTCCTGCTATCTGTTGAATGAGAGGTATCACAAACGGATAGTGAGTACACCCTAGTACCACGGTGTCGATATTCTTTTTTAACATTGGCTGGAGAGCAGCTTCCAGGATGGCGCGAGTCTTTGGCGTGTCAAGTTCACCCAGTTCAATTTGTTGTACCAATCCCGGGCATGTGCTTTGGAGTAATTTTACACTTGCCGCGAAACGTTCGACCACGGATGCATACAAAGCGCCTTGAAACGTTGCTGGTGTTGCTAATACTCCGACCACGCCTGTTTCCGTGTGCTCTGCTGCCGGCTTGACCGCCGGCTCCATACCCACAAACGAGATGTCGGGATATGTCTCGCGCAAATAAGAGAGAGCAGCTGCTGAGGCTGCGTTGCAAGCCACCACGATAATTTTTGCGCCCATGTCGAGCAAAAAATGGGTGATACCGTCTGAAAAATCTCTCACCTGCTGCAAAGGCCGCGGTCCATAGGGTACGTGTCCCTGATCGCCAAAATAGATAATTGACTCTTCAGGCATTAATTCTCGAATGACTCGCAGCACTGAAAGGCCGCCAACACCTGAATCAAATATACCAATCGGCTGTTGATTATCCATTTGAATCTGCGATTTCAACAAACCTTCTGAATAAACTCCTCGTGGATGGTTGATCCGTCAACCATTCAGGATGCCATTGGACTGCCATGCCAAAAGGATGGTCTGGCAACTCGATCGCTTCCACCAAACTATCCGGGGCATACCCGGCGACCCGTAAACTCGCGGGGATGTCTTTCAACCCTTGGTGATGGAGGCTGTTGACCTTTACGAGCGGCTCCCCCAACACATCCGCGATTTTTGTTCCTTCTTCGATTTTTACTTCATGAACCAGAACCGTCCGCATGTTGCCTGGGTACGAATGATCGAGAGCTCCGGGTAATTGGTCCGGTATGTGTGTATAAAGTGTCCCGCCCAGCCCAACATTAAGCAGCTGACAGCCGCGGCAAATACCGAGAAAAGGTTTACCATCAGAGATAACAGCTTGAAGTAGATTCAATTCGACACGATCCCGTTCCGGTTCCACGTCCTCTATACGTGGATGCGGTTCGCCTTTGAAATGGTCCAGGGAAATATCCCCACCACCTGAGAACAGGATTCCGTCAAGCCGGGAATATAGGCTCTTCCATCCATCATTGACCACTGATGAAGGGATAAGCACGGGAATGCCACCAGCTTGAAGAATGGCATTCACATAGGCTTGTGACAGGTTCACGTTCGCCTGGCCGTACGAATTGTTGATTTGATTGGTGGTAATACCTATAATGGGTTGCATCCTTAGATTATAAACAAAAAAGGA
>Ga0182027_10003171_pt1 | contig 26274 bp, 22 predicted proteins | sample 712E1DmetaG_FD_121300 | JGI IMG/M metagenome (GOLD analysis project Ga0182027, IMG submission 121300) | Permafrost microbial communities from Stordalen Mire, Sweden - 712E1D metaG (Illumina Assembly) | ecosystem: Environmental > Terrestrial > Soil > Wetlands > Permafrost | place: Sweden...
CTTGCCGAGCCGGATCATCGAATCATGTGAATCGTTGGCCATGGATGTCATTTCCGCCGCGGGTACACTGCGGCCCTCACATTCATGGCTCAGACACGGCGGGAAAGCAAGTGCTGCCCGCCTAGCAACAAGAGAGCCACATCCATGGGTGCAGAACAAACGCAGGGATATTGGGCAATATCGGCAGTCACATGGACCTTACCTCGGAGTGCAAATCACATCAAGCGAAACTGCGGCGTAGGCGTGTCGCTCCTCGCCGGTGACTGTCTGGCGGCAAAAATGCATCCGGACAATGTGCACAGCGCTGAGGATTGGCCAGAACTGAGCTTGCCGGAGATCGAGCGGCAACAGAGACTGGGCAACGGAGGCGGCTGGAATTGCACCGTTCGGGGCCGGGAAGGTAAAATGGAAATCCGGGCGAAATGCTCATTCGCCGCTGGGGCCTGGCCGAACCTCATGAAGATCGCCCCGATCTGTCGCGCGTTCTCGCGCTGTAAGAAGTTCCGCCTTACAGCACTGTTCTTCGCATTGGCCCTCGCCTTTCCGCAAGACCCCGCGCCGCGGTCCAGCCAAGCGACAGACGCAGCTCCCAATACCGTGATCCGCATCGATGTGAACCTGGTTCATGTGGACGCGGTCATCACGGATTCCAGGAATAGGCGCGTAACCGATCTTCAGGCCGCGGACTTCGAGGGGTTGCAGGATGGTAAGCCGCAGGCCATCACGAATTTCTCGTACGTTTCCACGAAACTGGGAGGAGTGGAAAGTGCCTCGGCCCATCGAGTCGCACAGGCCAAGCCGGTGAAAGGCGATGTACCACCGCCGCCGCCGGTGCTCCAGCCCACCGAAGTGCGTCGCACACTGGCGTTGGTGGTGGCTGACCTCGGACTGGCCGCCGAGAGCATATCCCCCGTCCGCGACGCAATCCAAGATTTTATCGACGGAAAGATGCGTCCCGGCGACCTGGTGGCTATCGTCCGCACCGGCGCCGGCATGGGAGCGTTGCAGCGGTTCACTAGCGATAAGCGCCTGCTGTACGCGGCGCTCAATCGCGTGAAGTACGGCGAAAGCCGCGTCGGCGTGAGCAGCTTCGCGCCATTGGGATCGGGCGTGCGCGGGGGCGGCGCCGTCGACCATTTCCGCGAAGAGACCCTGGCGGTGGGAACCCTGGGCGCCCTCCGTTTCGTGGTGAATGCCATGAGGGGCTTCCCAGGCCGCAAGTCCGTAGTCCTGTTTGCCGAGAACATTCGCCTGATTTTTCGGGGAACCAGCGATGAAATGGTGGCCCATGCCGTCCAACAGCTCAGCGATGCCGCCAACCGCGCCTCGGTGGTGATCCATGCCATCGACCCGCGCGGCATGCAGAACTACAATCTCACGGCCGCCGATAACCCCTCGCGCATGTCGCCGAGACGGGCTGCCCGAGTCCCCGCCCAGCGGCAGCAGGAAGTGATTCACACCCAGGAATGCATGTTCGCGCTGGCGCAGGAAACCGGCGGTCTGTTTCTGAAAGATGACAACGATTTGGCCGGTGCCCTGCGAAAGGCGGCCGAAGACAGCGACGGTTACTACCTGATCGGCTACCATCCCGATGCCAATACTTTCGAAAACATGAACGGCCGGCCCAGGTTTCACAAGATCGAAGTGAAGGTGAAAAGGGCCGGTTTGCACGTCCGCTCGCGTGGCGGCTTCATTGGCGAGCCGGGCGGCGGAAATCAGCCGCTGGAGCACACGCGCGAGGCGGCGCTCAACCATGCCCTGCAATCCCCGTCCTCAGCCGGTTCGATTCACCCGCGCCTGACCGTGGTCTTTTCAAACATGAGGCAGAGCGGCTCGTCGATTAAAGCCTTGCTATACTTCAACCCCAAAGAGCTGAAGTGGAGCAGCGAGCCGGACGGTAACTATAAGGCGCGGATCGATGTAGCCGCCGCGGCCTACGACGAAAACGGCGTGGCCCTGGCACCCATCGATACCACCTTTTACTTGCAGTTGAACTCACAAAGATATGACGAGGCCATGAAGCAGGGGATGGTCTACGGCATACACTTCCCCGTCAATAGGGCCGGCCCTTACCTGGTGCGCGCGGCCGTGCGCGATGCCGCCACCGAGGGTAGTGGTTCGGCCGATCAATACGTTGAGGTCCCGGATATTGAAAGCGGACATCTCGCGCTCTCGGGAATCGTGTTTCACGAACCTGCGGCCCAGTCGGCCCCGGCGAACGCCGATCTTCCCCAGGGTCCGGCTCCCGGCGAAGACGTAACGGGCGGAGCCGCCCGGCGAAGCTTCCGGCGCGGCACGGTTCTCGTCTACGACTACGAAATCATCAACGCTAAGACCGGCGCCAGCCAGCATCCCGAGTTGGAGTTGCAAACCAGGCTGTTCCACGACGGAGAGCAAGTGCCGGCCTTCAGGACGGTGCCCGCCACCGCCGGAGGCGCATCCGACGCGGCGCGTCTGACAGCGGGGGGCCGCCTGTCGCTGAGCCGCGACATGACGCCCGGCGAATACGTGTTGCAAGTGATCGTGACCGACAAACTCGCCAAGAATAAGTTCAAAACTGCAACCCAATCCATGGATTTCGAAATCGAGCCGTAGGGCGGACCCTCCGTAAGACCGCTACTGATATTGATGTTATGCAAGCGCTGGAGCGGGGTTTCGCGTATCTGCTGCTGACGTATCTGCGCCGGGCGCGGGTCCCGTAGGGCCGGCTTCGCCCGGAGGCGCTCCACGATCGACCATTTGGGAAGTGGCGCCGGGCACGACCATCTATACACCGGCAATCGTCTTTGTCGAGGGCGTTAACCGGTGTTGTCGGTATGTAACTGGCTGGGCCAGTGTGGCGGTTCAGGATCGCCTGATTGCCGCCGCAATACCGCGGCCAGCCCGCCCCGGCTCGCACTCAGATGCGACGCGACGAGGTCAACCGCGGATGTCGCAAGCGTGGTGATGTGACTGCCGGCTGCGGGAAAGGTCGGGTGCCAGCAGCCGATGCCCTCCATGACGAGGTCGTCCTTGCTCGGCTGATAGAAGTGCTGCCCGGCGTCAACGGGCGTCTCGCCGCCTGAGATGCGCTGCTGCAGGTCCCGGTAGATATCCGCCGCGGCGGACTTCACCCGATAGACCGCCTCCTGCCCTGGCGCCAGCCAGTGGCGGATCGTCAGCCCGTGCTCCTCGCGCTTTGGATTCTCGGAGGTCGCGGAATAGGCTTTGCCCTCCACCTCCTGGCCCGACCAGTTTCAGGAGTAAACCTTCACGTCGTCGCCCGGAAACGTCACCCCCACGTTCACGCTGTCGCTGACGCTGTCGTCGCCCGGAAACGTCACCCCCACGTTCACGCTGTCGCTGACGCTGTTGTTCATGATCATCGCGTAGCGCTCTGCCCCGCCAGGTCCACGAACTCGCCCACCAGCAGCGGATGGTCCGCTTTGTCGGGCAGAATCCGCGCGACGATCCCGTCCGGCGTAAACACCTGCCCGCCGCCGAACGCCTCCGGATAGAAGCTCACCCGCGTCGCTGCCAACTGCCTGCGTCTTCCCCGGCGGCTGTTTGGGGCGATGGTGCGCAGGATTGCCACTTTACCCGTGGGGACCGGTTAGACGGAGGCTGCTTGAATCAGAATCCGAGGAGTAGGATGTGAGGGGCGGAGAGGTCTGCGAGGAAATCAGTGTAGAGATGAGGCTTGCCGGTTTCAGCGTTCTGGGCAGGGAGAAAGCGGCGCTCGGGCGGAGGCAAAAGGCGGCCACCGGAGGAGAAAACTGCAACTTGCAGGATCACAGGATCAATAGATGGCGGCTGCTGTATACTCAACCGGGATGGGAATCCAAAATAGCGACCGCGCAAAAGTTGGCGTTGCGGCTGTACTGGAAGCTGCGGGAAGCAGGGCAGCCAGGCGCCGTCGGCTCGTATGCAAGGTAGCCCGCGAATTTCCGTGGTGGACTTAGGTCCATCGACAAAATCGTGGAGCGCCCTACCTCCCCTGGAAACAGGGAGGCGAGTTCGGACAACGAATAATGGTCTGGTTGAAGATCGAGTAGATGGCTGGTGGAAGCCGATTTCACCGTAGGGTTCGAGGGAACGAGTCTTGGTCATAGGCTGTCAAAGGATCCTGTTAAGGACGAAGCCGCGCTGTGCGCGTGCTTCGTCCCTACGCAATTGTGGCGAGCCGTCCGCAGCGTCAAGGGTCTGCGATGAACGGTCCGACAGAAAGCGTCGGACCGCCCTTGACCCTACTTCCGGCTCACGAAAGGGTCGGTGTGTCTTGACAACGCCGACGCCGTCATAGATGGAAATGGCGGTTTGTTTGAAATGACTGGATTCCATTTCCCGGAGTGGCGCAGCTCGTCCACGGATAGGTCGGTAACGGACCCGCTAAAGTTGGGCCGCCGGCGAGCTTTGAGGAACTGCGCGGTCCTCGCCGCCGGCGCCGTACTGAAGTGGCCTGGTGGTGCTGAAGACATAGTCCCTGGCGATCGGCGACAGGCTGTGCCTCAGTTCGATAAGGAACTGCTGCGAAAGATGCTTGCCGAAGGTGCGCGTTTTCCGCGTCCTGACGCGCCCTGCCCCTTACCCAGGAGTAAATCGATCCGAGCTGTGCGCTATACAGGCCGGCAGTGCGACTATTCCCAGATGGCGGTCGCGGACACGTTCTTGACTTCGTGGGCTGCGGACGGTCACCTGTACTCGGCTTACGCGGACGGTTATGTGGCCGGTGCGAATGGATCGAAAGTCGGGGTAACCTGCGGCACGGAAATCACCCGGACCGAGGTCACGCATACCGGCAACGCCGTGATCGTCGGCGACGACCCTTTCGATCTAAGAATCCAGCCTCTACCGCCGGCGGAACAGCGCCACACCTGGTATCCGGCCTGCTATCCTTCCGGCGTGCTTGTGCGCGACGGAATCTGGTTCTATGCATGTCATTACCGCGGCTGGTACCTGGATCGCTTGGACCGGCGGCTTTGTTACGAACAGGGGCCGAATCGCTTTAGGATCTCCAGCGATCTCGGCAAAACATGGCGATGGTCCCCGCTCGATGACCGGAATCCGGTTATTCCCGAGACCGGGCGATGCGCTGGGGTTTGGCCTATCAAAATGGGAACGGCTCATTTCGTGGACTTCGGGAAGAATATGGAGTACTCGCCCGACGGATACGCGTATATCGTCGGGCATGGGACGAGCGAATTCGACGGCGTCAGCAACTGGTGCGCCGGTGATGAGATGTTTCTGGCCCGGGTGAAACCCACGCCGGAGACTATCAATTGTAAATCGGCATACGAGTATTTCGCCGGTCTGCGCGGTGGGAACCGTCCCATCTGGTCGCGAAACTTCTCAGAGATTCAGCCCGTGATCCGGTGGGCCTGCCGCTGTGGTTTGCCGGCAATCACTTACTTTCCGGCGTTGAAGAAATATGTGGCCATCTTCTGTGTGGGATGGCCGGACGGACTCGGCGGTCAGTATGACATGTGGGTCGCGGAGTCGGACGCGCTGTGGGGCCCTTGGTCCCTCGTAACATATTGGGACGCCTTTGCGGACCAAGCGTATTACGCCCAGGTTCCCAGCAAGTTCGTGAAACCGGACGGCCGGTTCGTGTTATTCTATTCCGGCCACTGGATTGGCCCCAAACTGCTCCCCCAGGAGTGGTCAAAGAAGCCCGCAATCCCCGATCTGCCGAACGCAAAATACACGCTTTGTGTTGCAGAGTTCCAGTTAGAGTTGTTGAAATGAACAGACGCACGCAAAGGGGATTTCGGCTGGCGGGGGCCATGCTGCTGCTGTCGGCATGGGCCGCAGGCGCCACCAGAGCCGGCAAAGACACGGAAGACAGGCATGGGCACTACGCGCTGGACTCCTGGATGGGGGCGATCGGGCTGCCCGACGACTGCTTCAAATCCGTGGTGGATGCCGACGGAGGCTTCCGGACGGAGATGGGCCGTACGTCGCAACGGACCAGCCTCTATCCGCTCGCGCAGAACCAGTCTCCGGTGAAGATCCAGGCCCGCCTGGCCGGGGCGATGGAGCGAGTGGACCAGCGCATGCTCAGCCCGCGCGTTCCGATCTCCATCAGCCGCAAGCGGCACGGGGCGATCCACATCGAGGAGACGCTTTTCCTGGCACGGCCTCTGGACTGGAGCGCCGCGGTGCTTGGCAGAGACCTCAAGGGACGCGACAGCCAGCCGCGGCCGCGGCAATACCTGCTGATGACGGAATACACCAACACGGGAACTCAACCGGAAGCGGTGACGCCCGTCGTGGACGTGCAAGGCGCCACGCCCGGACCCAACCTGGACGACGACAGAATGTTCGTGGTGGCCCTGAACACGTACATCCAGACGACCGAACCGATCCGGTCCATGGGGCACAACAACAGCGGGACGCTGGCGCTGAAGCTGAACCCGTTGATCGTCCCGCCGGGCGGAGCAGCGCGCTGGGTGCTGGCGATCAACCGGAACGGGTTCCGGAGTTCCGCTCCGGTGGAGTGGAGCGAAGCGCAGCGGCTGCGAGCGGAGTCGACGGCGTACTGGGAAACGTCGACCGGGCTGCCCTATGGTGTGATCGAGGTTCCCGATGCCATGATCCAGGCCGAAATCGACACCAGCATTCGCGAGCTGTATCAGATGCGGTACGTCATCGGCGGCCTGCCGGTCTTCTTCTTTGGCCCGGGCGTTTACAACGATTACTGGGTTCTGGATGGTTCGTTCGTGACCGAGGCGATGACCCTGCTCGGCCGCGCGGACGACGCCGGCGGGTACGCGGATTATATGTTGCAGCACCAGCAGCCGGATGGGCGCATCCAGTGCATGAGCATGCATTGGAAAGAGGACGGCATCGCCCTGGTGACGCTGTTCCGCCACGCCCAGATGCGGAGGGACAAGGCGTGGCTGCGCCAGCGCTGGCCGCAGTTCCGCAGGGCCGTGGAGGCGATCTCCAAGCTGCGCCGCTGGGGCAGTTCCGCCGATCCGAAGGCGCTCAACTATCGTCTCAGCCCGGAGGGCTTCGGGGACGGCGGGATCGGGTTCACGGCGGAGTTCACCAACAACTACTGGCTGCTGGCCGGGCTCAAGGCGGGCGTGGAAGCGGCGCGCTGGCTCGGCGAGAGCCAGGATGCCGCAGCCTGGGAGGCGGAGTACCAGGATTTCACTGAGGTTTTCCAGAAGGCCATCGCGCGGGACGCGAAGACCGACGATCAGGGGAATCGCTACATCCCCGCGGTGATGGGGCCCGCCGCGCCCGACCACCCGACTCGCGGCCAATGGGCCTTCATGCACGGAGTTTATCCCGGCCGCATTTTCGCGGCGGACGACCCGCTGATGTTGGGGACGCTGAAGATGCTGGAAGCCCGGGAAGTGCAGGGCGGAATTGTGGAAGATAGCGGCTGGATCGGCATCTGGCCGCAGTGCGCTTCGTTCTACGGCCACGACTGGCTGTGGCTCGGCCAGGGACAGAAAGCGGCGCGGCTGCTCTACGCATTTGCCCGGCACGCCTCGCCCGTGTGGAATTTCCGCGAGGAAATGCCCAGGCAAATTGTGCCGGGCGAAGTTTTCCCGTATGAAAAGGGAGGCGGGGACATGCCCCATGTCTCGGCCTCCGCCGAACTGATTCGCCTGACGAGCCATCTGCTGGCCTTTGACCGCGGGCCAGAGCTGCACCTGCTGGAAGGACTGCCCGCGGAGTGGCTGCGGCCGGGGATGCGGACGCGGCTGAATGGGCTCGCCACGCCCTTCGGCCCGCTGACTCTGTCGCTCGAAGTCAGCTCATCCGGCCGGACCGCAACCTTCCGGATGGCTCCCATCCAGGATCCCGAGTGCAGGAGAATTGTGCTGCATCTGGGAGGTTGGGCGTCCGGTGACGCCGGCGAAGTCCGCGAACTCGCTGTGGGGCAGAGCCAGGAACTGGAGTTGGAACTCAATGGCGCCCGCGGGGGCGGGAAGTAGGGCCGCAGCCGGCAGCGTCCTCAGAACGTCAGCCGGGACAGAAATTCCAGGCGGCGATTGTTGGCGGCTTAGGAGAATCCGATTCCGCCGCAAAATCGTTGGTACCGGTTGACGACTGTGGCGAGCAGTTTCATTGTTGCCTGGGGGAATTGTCCCGGGGTCCTCGACCGCGCTGTCGCGCAAATCGCGCAGAACGCCCGGGAGTTGGCGAGGAATGCGTCCCAAGCGGCTGCGACCTTGCTGACGCACACGGACCCGCGCAGAGCGATGTCCACGAAGAACGGACCCGGGCAGGTTGTCCGAAACTCAGGCGTGGACGTAAGACGGCGTTTACGGAATGGCAAGACGCACGGCAGAGGCCCGGGTTGGATGCGTTGCATCCGATAGATGGCGACAAGACGCGCATGGACCTTCAGCAGCGCGACCGGATCACTTGTTGGCTGGATGCCCTCGACACGGGCGTTAACCGTCAATATCGGTAGCTATTTTGCAGGCTTTGCTGCCGCCACGCCGGCGTCTCCGGCCTGTTCCCCATCGCCAGTCCTTCGCCTTTGTCGATTTCCCAAACAATTGCGTTGCCTTCGGGGCCGAACGGAGTGATCGATGTGATGACCGCGAAGATCGCGGATCAAAGGAGATTCAAAGTGACATTCACCATCGACCTCGACAACCACATCACGACGCACGGCACCCCAGCGGAAGCCGCCGCCGCGACCGCCACCCCGTTCGACAGCTTCAGCAGCCACCAGCAACTGGCGGAACTGGCCAAGGCTTGGCCGGCGCAGCGGCTGGTGGCGATCTGGAACAGCCTGCCGGGCGTAAAGCCGGTGCAGGGGTTCAAGAGCGCCAAGGCCGCCGCCAGCCGCATCTGGGAACGCATCCAAGGCCTCGGCGCGCCGGAGCAGCCGGCGAAGCCGAAGGCCAAAGGTGGCGCACGGGTGGCCAAGGGCGCGCCCACGAAGGCCAAGGCGACCCAACGGACCACCGCCGCCAAGAACGCGCCCAAGGCCCAAAAGGCCGCCAAGGCGCCGGAAAGCGCCGGGCCGCGCGACGGCAGCAAGACCGCCCAGGTGGTCGCCATGCTCCAGCGCAAGAACGGCGCCACATTGGCCGAGATCATGGACAAGATGGGCTGGCAGCGGCATTATGCCGATGTCGGCATAAGGCCCAAAGTGTGCACAGTCAGGAGTTTCCGGCGGGAGCGCCGATTCAGTGAGCGTGCCAAGTTCGTAGGCATGGCCAGTCTTGGTCGCGCGGCCTCGGCGGTAGCTTTTCAGACCGGCTACCGAGTCCCGGTCATCCGCGGTGCGACCACTGACCGCGGCGGCTGCGCGGGCTCTGGCTGGGGCGCGCGGACGGCCTAGCGGTGGAGGAAACCTGCGACCGGCATCGGCCACCGGCAGTCCGCCACGCTACAGGGTTCGTCTTTCGTGCTCACGCTACACCTCCAACGTGTCGCAACGCCACAGCCATGCGCTTGCGTTCGGCCTGTTCCTGCTTTCGAACCGCCGCCAGCACGCTCAGGTCCATGCGCGCTTCAATTTCATCCCGCAATCGCGCTTCGAGAACATCCACGCGCAAGGCGTCCAACTCGACGGCCACGTCGCCATGAAGCGCGACGAAGGCATCGCGCCGGCTGTCTGAAGCCTTCGTGAAATTCGGAGGCAGGTGATAACGATCGATGTCTTCGGCGGTGAGTGCGATCTTGATGATATTCGGCCTGCAATCGAAGAAAGCTAGGCGTTCTCTCAGGCTGGTCACCATCGCTTCGCCGCTCGGGTCGAAGTCGCCGAAATAGAGAACGGTCACTGCATCGCCATCGCCGTACCGTTCCGCTGCGTTGTGGATCGAGTCCCAGCCGTCGAACCCCCGGCCCACGTTCAGCGTGATGCCATATTCCTGCAGCACCTCCTCGAAGATTCCCGACAAGGCGTCTTTTTCCAACCAAGCCTCGATCAGGCCCGGCTGCCCGGCCCAAACATCGCACCGGTATTGGGGCACTAGGTTGTTGGCGAAATCCGGAACGTCGTCCCACATGGGAACCCTGCGTGGCCGCCGCAGTCGGTCCTCGATCCACTCCCAGGGGATGGTCCCCTCCTGGCGCGCCTTGACCAGGGCGTCGCTTACCGTCTGGTAGGCGCCGCGGCTGTTTTCTACGACCTGTCGGGAAACCAACTGGTAGTAGCACTGGCGAACTGTCTGGGGATTGCAGGACTGCAGGATCTCCCGCATTGCTTCGATCAATCGAACCGTCTGCGCATGTAGCTTTCCCGTTGATTAGCTCCTCGACTGCTGTTCGAACTCTTCGAACAACTCGCGCCGGCTCATGTGGCCGTTGGTCCCGCGCTTGAGTCGTTCCCAAACTTCGTTCGGCTCCGCGGGCGGTGGCGACTCCGGCGGAGCAAAGCGCGCTTTGACCTTCCCCATGACCAGCGCAGCCCACTGGTGCAGGCCGCTCTGCTCGCCGTACTTCGCCAAGTCGGCCAGGATGACGCCTGCCGCGATCAGGTTCCTCTGTTCGAATTCCGCCACGTTGATCACGGTTGGCTCCGTTCCTCGACTGACTCCTGGCTGGCACGCGCCTATTGCCGCAACGCCGGCTGGAAGCGCACGGGCGCATCCGAAATGACCAGCGTGGCAGGCAAGTGTTCTGTTTCCAAAGCTCTACGGACCGATGCGGCCACCGCATTTGAAAAGTCGGCAGGCATATCACCACGTGTCACCGCTGTCTCCATTTGCGACCCCATCTGCCACCACTTAACCGGCTCTCTACCAGCTACTTGCGGCGTATGGTGGCAGAGGTGGCAGAGGTTTCGTATGACTCCCCCTCGATGCGCTCGCGTAGGGAAGTTATCCGAAGGTCCTGCCACAGTCTGCCATCTGCCACCGTTCTTCATCTGTCACCAGCCAGGTTAATTCCCTGCCAGACACTTCCCGTCTTTGGTCGAAGCCGTTCAAACCCTTCGGCTCGCAAAGACTCCGCGAACCGCTGAGTCCGCACGGGGTCGTAACTATTGCAGGCGCACCATTTTTCGTAAGCCTTGTAGAGGACTCCGGCTGGCACGGCTGAATCCGGTCCGCGCTCGCAGCACTCAGTAAGAAAATCGGCCACAGGATTCTGGTCCTGCCGATAAGCCGCCGTCGCCTACACGATGCGCTCGGGTACCATCAGCCCCTCTTCGCGCCATCGCAGCGCGCCCTCGACAGCCCATGCCAGGACCGCTCGCTGGCAATCCGGCATGCTACAGAGCCGCTCCTTCAATGTCGGGTCACGCCGTTCTACTGGCACCACGTGCTCGAACGGCAGCCGCAGAATTCTCCGCCAGATCGCGGAGTCCGCATGGCGCACTCTCGGCGCGTCATTTGCGGCCAGCCACAATTTGAACTGGGGGCGGAACGAGAGTGCTTCTTGATACAGGAAGCGAGCGCTGATCGTATCCCTGCCCGTGAGGTTTTTCACAAGGCCTTCAGCCAGGCGCTTGCCTTCTTCGACTTCAATGGAAACCACCATTCGCCTCCCGGCAAGAGCCGCGATATCGTTACGCACGCCAGCGTCACGTTTCGCCACGAACGATTCGAAGTCGGCGGTGCACGCATAATCGCCCATGACGCCGCGCACGGCTTCCAGAAAAGTGCTCTTGCCTGTCGCGGACGGCCCGAGCGGCATGAGCAGCACTTCCTCTCGCGTGTCGCCCGTGAGGCTGTAGCCGACGGCCCGTTGCAGGAAGGCGGCGAATTCGGGGTCATCCGACGCAGTATCGCGGAGAATCCAATCCCACGCCTCTGACCGCGCGCCAGGCACGTACTCGATTGGCGCCATCCGAGTTATAAGGTCTTCCCGCCGGTGAGAACGCAGTTCGCCCGTCCGCAAGTCGACGGTTCCCGACGCGCAGTTGAGGAGCCAAACGTCGACGTCCCATTGATCGGGCGTAATTGGGATCTCGCCTTCGCACTGCGCCAGCACGAGCATCGCCTTTCGCCGGTCGAGCGACTCAGTCTTGCGCGCACAGCCCGCCACATCCGCGCGCTCGGTCCGGTCTTCGATGTCGCTGGCCTCGCGATAGAGCGCGCGGGTTATGCGCTTTGTTTCGACCATTGCGCGGCCCGTCTTGTCAGCTTCCCAGCGCTTTCCCGTCCAGGCGTACCAGGTCCGCTCCGGTGCCTGTCAACCGGAGAAAACGAAGAGTTCGCAGGAAAATCGGTGGCCTTCGACACGGACCCCTGGGGTTCGGGTTGCTCCCCAAGCGATGCGCTTCTTGAAACGGAGAGACCGGTAGACCCAAGTACCTGTAAAATGTTTGCGATACGGGCGGCTGGAAAATACGCTACTGTCAACAAAAACGGGGTTGCAAGTTGGGGTAGGAGGATGTTGGCTCCCCAAGAGGAACGCAGATACGAACAGGCGAATGGAGAACTCCGCCAATGCGGTTTTCTCCACTGTGTTAACCGAACCGGGATTTCGGAAGTGCGTCCAAGAATCGCGTAGAGCCCAGGAATGGCAGACTGGCTCCAGGGCGCTGCAAGAAGGGGATCCGCAAAATGCCACATTCGGGAGATTCCGGTAGTGGGTCGGTTTGAAAAGCTCAAGCCATTTTCCGAATGCATCTTCCGGCTGGGCACCCGAGCATGGTCGCCCTACACAGCGGAGGAGTTTTACTTGCCTGGGAACAGGGCGGCGCAATCGTCGTCAAGGCGCTGGACCAAATCGCAACGCGATTCGATCCCATCCAGGGAAACTTGCCGAGCCGATTCAGTCGTCCTTACGGAGGTTGACACGACCAAATTTGCCCTTCACTCGGGGTGGCCTTCTCATGGAAGCGCCGTTATTGCGGCGCTTCCACCACAACTCGACTCTGGAGTTCGTACGGAGCGTCGCGGGCGATGAGACGATGGTGGAGATCGCGAGCTGAGGCGAGGACGTCCATAGCACCATGGCGGTCTTCCCGGAGGACAAGAAACCGGTGCGACGCGGTGCGGATCGAGCTTTGGACAGCATTGGGTGAAGTCGCAGAACTGGGCTATCTGGGAGCAGGCGCCTCTGCGTTCTGGAGGTCCAAGCCTACTCGTTCGCCGTTGATCAGAACGAAGCCGGAATTGATGAGTTGTTGCCCAGTGCAGTCGTACTGTTCATAGCAGCGGAGCGAGGGCATTCCGAAGATGTACTCCACGGCCACAGCTGCGCCGGCGCCTGCCGGAGCGCCTTCCAGCCGGATACTGGTGCTGAAATCGATTCCGTCGAATTTCGGGTCGTCCTTGAAATAGGCCATCAGGGGACGGATAAGGCGCGCAATGTGATCGTCGAAGGCCATGGCGGCGAGGCGGTAGCGCGAGCCCGCGGCAGAGGCTGGTAGCGGAGTCGTGAGTGAGAGTTGCAGGTAGACGCCCTTGTGGAAACTGATGAAAGAAGGTGGGGCGTATCCCACGAATCGTGCCGCGGCGTCCATGTCGCGGACGATCCGGTTGATGGTGTCCTGCCAGGTGGCTTGCAGATTCTTCAGTGCCTCGGCTGAGGTGTCCTGCTGGATCGCGGTTGGAGAAGGTACGGCGGCCGGCGAAATCGCCGGCGCCTGTACCGACACTGGCACCGGTCTTGCGACAGGTAGAGGTGGTAAGGACGGCGCTACGCCGGCCGCGACCGCTGTCTCTCTCACTGGGGCCCACAGCGCAAGGGGTTGACTGTCGAGGAAGATCGAAGCCTGCTGGAGGGCAGCCTGTTGCCCGGCCGCGGTAGAGGCGGAAACGAGGCGGACGGCAGCCTCCCGCGGAATCACGAGGACTACGTTCTCGGCACGCTCTGTCACCACGCCGATCGTCTTCTTGCGGACGTGGTGCGAAATCTCGAGGGCGAAACTGCCGATGGCCTGTTCCTGCTGCATCGCCGGCACTTCGACTCGCAGGATCGGAAGTATCACATCCTCGAAGGTCTTGCGGGCGCGGTCGTCCTTCGTCAGCAGTTCCCCGGAGTACGCGGCGAAGTAGTTGGCAGTGATCTGCAAAACAATCCTGCTCTGGAACCGCGCGAATTGAATCGAGCGCTGATCGGAGCCCCGCTGCTCGTCCTCACTCAGGTCGAGCCGGCGGCTGAAATAAAAGTGATACGGGAACTGGTGGGAGGCGATGGCTACGGCGACGCTCTTCAATTCCGCCATGTGCTTTTGCTGCAGCTCACGCAAATCCGGATCGAGGATCTCGGGCGGTGAGAGCACCTGCGCGCGACAGAAAGGCAAGACGACAAAGAAGAGTAGAGCGGCGACGATCCGCTCAGTTTTTCGCATAGACCGCCCCCTTTGAGCGGTAGGGCGGATCGGCGACAGCACGGATATAAGCCAGTAGGGCAGCAATCTCCGCCTTGCCGAGGGTGTAGCCGTAAGGCGGCATCTCGGGCGAGCGGTTCAGCGCCGGACCTCCGTGAGAAATGATGGAAGCAAGATCGGCTTCGCTCATCGCATTCAGAACCGTTCCTTCAGTGAAAGCATGGGCTTTGGCCGTCAGGTTGTCGTGATTGGAGACGCGCTCCGGCGCCGACTCCGGATCGTGGCAACGCGCGCAGTACAACAGGTTCAGTTCGCGGCCCTGGATCTCCCGGTAGCCGAGGGCGACCTCTTCTAAATGGAGTTCGATCGCTCTGCTGCCCTTGTCGCGCGTCGATGCAACGATCTGATACCGGCCCGAACTCCCGCCGAGAATGACGGCGGCAGTGAACTGCCCGTCGGCGCCGGTCAGACCAAGAGCGGGCGTGGCATTGCCGCCGCCGGAGACAGCGACCGATACCGGAGCGCCTGCGACTGGCGCCCCTTGGGCGTCGTTCACCTGGACGACAACAGGCTGATCGAGAGCCGTACCGATAGCCGCCGCCTGCTTCCCTCCGCCGACCTCGACCAGGGCCGTGCCGAACGCCTTCGCTGACGGGGCTTCGGCCGCTTTCGGAACGCGATTGCACGCGCAGAAAACGCCCAACACTATCCCGGCGAACGCAGATGCCGTTCTCATTGCCTGGCGACCTCCCGGTTCTGCTTCATCAGGTAGAAAGTTAATGCGCAGGCGTCCTCGTCGCTCATATTCCGATTGGGCTCGACAGTCCCGGGGCGGAGGGCTTGCGGATTCTTCAGCCACTGAAAGACCCACTGCGCGTTGAGCCGCCTGCCGACCTGCGTCAAGGTAGGGCCGATATAACCCTTGTCGTTCTTCGGATCGACGATGTGGCACGACTGGCAGGCGTACTTGGAGTAGAACAACTGCCTGCCCCGCTCCACTTCGTCCGCGCCAGACTTCGCGAAGTCGAGCTCATCGCGGTCAAACGCCGGGGTCTGGTAGACCGCCACGATGTAGTCGGCGAGCGTCTCAGCTTCCGCCGCCGTGACGTTGAAACGCGGCATCCGGCGAATGAGCGCCGGCCTGAGAGTGTTGGGGTTCTTGAGGAAATCGACCAGCCATTTCCGCTGAACCGAACTGCCTTCCCAGGTCAGATCCGGCGCCATGTCGCCACCGCGACCATTGATGGCATGGCAACTGAAGCAGTTCATATCACTCATCAGCTGACCGGCTTTGCCGGCCGGACGGTAGTCGGTCTCGCGCTTGCCGGCGACACGCAGGTTTGCGGGGAGGGTTGCGGCGCGGTCGGTCTGCGCCAGAAGCGCGGTGACCAACGCATCTACCTGCGAAGCCGGGAAGTCGTACTGCGGCATCTTGGTCGCTTTGCCGAACGAATGCGGCTTGCGGATCTTAGCCTGCAGGTAATCGGGAAGCGTGTGCGGGATTCCCTCGGCGAACACAATCTTGGCGAGCGACTGGCTCCCGATGAGGGTCAGGTCCGGGGCGAAATTCACGGGCCTGGCGACACCGTTGATGTCATGGCAGGAGGCGCAGCCGCGCTCTTTCACCAGCGCTTTGCCATGCGCGATTTCGGCGGCCGATGGGGGCTGGAGTTGAACCTTGGCCAGCAGGTCGGAATCGGTCTTCGCGCTGAGGAATCCGGCGAGAAGGTCGAGCTGCTTCTGGTCGAAGCGGTAGCGCGGCATCAGCGTGTGCGGGTCGTAATTCCTAGGGCCGCGCAGCCAATCGGTAAGCCACTCAGGCTTCACTTTGGACCCGATGCGGGTGAGTTCCGGCCCCACGTTGCCGCCTACCACGAGGCCGGCGGCGTTGACGGTCGCGTGGCAGGACGAACAGAAGGATTCGCCATAGACACTCGCTCCCGCCTGCGGATCCGCAATAGGCGCGCCCGCCAAGGCCGCTGCCGCTAGAGGCGCCGGGGCGCTCTGGTCCATGATGAACGCCGAAATGTCTCGGGCATCCGCGTCGCTGAACTCGAAGTTCGGCATCGTTGCTGTCACGGCATACGATGGCGGATCTTTGAGCCATTCAAAGACCCATTCCCGAGTCGTTTTGGAAGCAATGCGCGTGAGTGGGGGGGCGGGATTGGTGGTCAGCATCCGGCCCTGGCCCGGCACCAGGATCGTGTGGCACTGCACACACCCGTAGCGCGCCAGCAGCTTGCGGCCGAGATTCAATTGCGGAGTGCCAGTGAGCGAATTCCAATGGCACTGCCCGCAGGCTGATTCGACGTAACGGGCAGGAATGACTGGCTGCTCCCACGCCAGGGTGCCATGGTGGGCTTCCTGCACGCTGGTGGCGGCGCCCTGCCCGCGGTGGCACATGGTGCACCCAAACTCCGTCAGCGTGTGAGGCACATACGGATGCGGCCGGAACGGCTGGATCGCCACATCCTGCAGACTTGCTTCCTTCATCGCCACGTGACAGGTGGTGCAACGATCCACGACGCCGAGCTCCGGAATCCAGGTCTGCTGCAGCCCGCCCTGGAAGCGCCGCTGCAGGGTGGCGGCGTCGCCGCGGTTGCGAATCAGGCTGAGGTACTTCTGCTGGTAGCGGCGCCACTCGCGAAAATGGTCCTTGGCGGGCGTGATCGCCAGACACGCCAGCAGCACCACGCTCAGAGTTCCAAATGCGCGGGCGGAATCGCCGAAGAGGATTGTTCGAACTCGTCTCAGGATCGACATTCAGCTCCTCCACGGCCAAACCCACGACCAGCCAGGACCTCGAAAATGAGTTCCGATGATCGTCAGTACCGCCGCCTGCACCAGGAACCATGTCATCACCCAGTAGGAAACCGGCTTGGACACAAGCCAGCGCCGGAAGCGGCTCGGCGAATCGGGTGCGCTTTGCGCCGCCAGAACCATCAGCGCGGCGATCAGCAGAGTGGGAATCAGCACCGCATAGACCTGGAATAACAGCATTACGGCGGAGAAGATCGACACGACGGCGCCAAATACCCGCAGCCGCTTCCCGCGGTTCTTCAGCCAGATGCCTTCGGCCTCGATGTTGATGTTGAAATATGGGATGACGATGAGGGCTGCGACCACCAGCCCTGGGATGATGACACCGGCAACGACGGGTGGGAAGTAGTGAAGCAATTCCTGCAAGCCCAGGAAGTACCAGGGCGCCTTGGCAGGGTTGGGAGTGTGCATGGGGTCGGCGAGTTCTTCGAGCGGGGCGTCCCAGATCAACGAGACGACGACGAGCGCTATTGCCAGGGCCTGCACTGCCACAACAGCTCGCAGGATTCCTTCCGGATACGTCATGACGACAGGGTCGTCCGTGGCCTTGACATGAGGCGAGGTTCGGCGAGTGACGAACGCCACCCGCACCGGCGTCCGCCGGCTATCGGAGTCCATCCCGGCTACGAACTTCTTTTCGACATCACTCATTGGAGTCACCCGGGGCCGTGTACAGGCCACCATCCTTTCGAATGCGCCAGAAGTGAATCGCCAGCAATAGCGCGGCGGCCACCGGCAGGATCACACAATGCAGCACATAGAAACGCAACAAGGCGTTCGCGTTGACGGTGTTGCCTCCCAGCATCAGGAAGCGGAACTTCTGGCCCAGGACGGGGACCGACGACATCAGGTTGGAGCCGACCGTGATCGCCCAGAAAGCGAGTTGATCCCATGGGAGGAGGTAACCGGTGTAGCTGAGGAGCAGCGTCACGATCAGCAGCATGACTCCTACCACCCAATTGAATTCCCGCGGCGAACGGTATGCGCCGCGGTAGAAGACTTTGAACATGTGAGCGAAGACCAGAAAGACCATCGCATGCGCCGACCAGCGGTGGAGGTTGCGGAGGAAGACTCCGGCCGACACGACGAACTGCAGGTCCTTCATGTCGGCGTATGCCTGCGGCACCGACGGGTGGTAATACAGCATCAGAAGAATGCCGGTGATTGCGAGGATCAAAAAGGTTCCGAGACTGAGCGTTCCGAGGAACCATGTGGCACGGAACGACAAGGATTTTCGGCTGATTTTGACCGACGCTAGGTGCAGAAACACGTTCTGCTGAACAGCCATCGACCGGCGCAGATTATTCGCGCCGCTCCCGCCACGGAAGATCGAACGCCAGGCGCGGGTTGCTTGAAGTCCGCTGATATACGCTTTGAGGGTTTGCGCCATCTTAAGTCCTCAGGAACTGCATCGGCAGTGTTGTCGCGGAGCGGTCCACCATCAGGTCGCCTTCCTCGCTGAGCCACACCTTAAGCCACGGCAGGCCGCGCGGCGCCGGGCCATCGATCTTCTCTCCAAGCTCGTTGAACTTGCTGCCGTGACACGGGCAGGCGATAATGCCAAGGTCGGCATTCCATGCGGTCAGGCAGCCTAGGTGCGTGCAGACCGCGGAGAGCGCGTAGAATCCCTCGGGACCGTGAATCACGTAGATGCCGGCCTTCATGTCCTGTGTTACCGAACCTAGCTGGTAGCCGTCGGGTTTGCCGGCGTTCACGATGGGCGAAGCCTCGTACAGAACGTTTGGCGAGAGGAACTCAAAGCCGAAAACCGCCGCGCCTGCTCCAGCCACGCACGCAGCTCCGATCCCCAATTTAACGAAGGCTTCACGGCGTGTTGTTTCACCCTCCGGCTTCGGCTTTGCGTCCATGTTGCCTTCTTGGGACATTCAATCTCCTCCTCATCGCGAGGCCGGTATCGGCGTTTCGGGAATTGCGCCGATTCCAGAAATCTCGACGAGTTTGACGGGTTCACTCGGGACCACATAATAAGCTTCCATGGTGATGAGCTTGACAGGGCACCTTTCGGCGCACATGCCGCAGCGGATGCACCGAGTCTCGTCCTTGAGCATCGCCGAGCCCGTGATCAACCCCAACTCTTCCGCGGCAACGTCGTCGAGTTCCACGTGGTAGAGTTGCTCGTTCTGGCGGATTTCCTCCAGAACCTCGGGCGGCCACTCGATCTGCTCGAGCGGCACCAAACGGATGCACTGCTCGGGACAGACGTCGATGCACCCGCCGCACAGAACGCATTGGGAAGCGTCCGTAGGGTTGCCCTCGAAGACCGTGTTGATCCAGCAGCGCAGGCACCGCCGGGCTTCCTGCATGGCGGTCCGCTCGTCGAAGCCGATCTCGACTTCGGTGACGCCGGTGCGGCGTTCGAGCGGAAGCATCGGGACCGGATGCCGGCTGAGAGCCATGTAGTCGGCCGCCATCCGGTGGTGATCCAGCACTTCGACCACCACCTCGGGATCGGGATGCCGGCGTCCCGTGAGATACTCGTCCACCGCGATCGCGATGCGCTTGCCATCGCCAACGCTGTCGATGATCAGTCGGGGCCCAAACACGCAGTCGCCGCCCGCGAAAACCCCCGCGGCGGTAGTCATCAGAGTGCCTGGGTCGGCCACGATCAGGCCGCGCGGCGACACTCTGACTTCATCTTCCGGCTTGAGAAAGTCGAGGTTGGGGGCCTGGCCGATGGCGAGGATGACCGTGTCGCAACCGATGATCTGCTCGCTGTCCTCGACGAAGGTGGGATTGAAGCGGCCCGACGCATCGAACACGGCTTTCGTCCGGACAACTTCAAGTCCCGCAACCTTCCCGTCGCGCCCGACGACCCGGCGCGGGCCGAAACCGTCGTGCAGGGTGATGCCCTCGGCCTCGGCTTCCTCGATCTCATCGAGCGCGGCCGGCATCTCGTGGCGCTTCTCGAGGCAGACGATGCCGACTTCCTGAGCGCCGAGGCGCAGGGCCGACAGCGAAACGTCCACCATTTCGTGCGCGGCCACAGCGGCAACATTGGTTTCGCTGGGGACGAGGCCCTCGAGACCAGAGGCGTGTTGCTTCACCATTTCGCGAGCGGCGGAGCGCGCGACGTCCATTGCAACGTTGCCTCCGCCGATCACGACCACTTTCTTCCCGATGGTGAACCGGTAGCCGAGGTTCGCATTCAGCAGGAAATCGATCCCCTTGTGGACGCCGTCCAGGTCCACCCCGGGAATCGAGAGATCGCGGCTCCGGTGAGCGCCCACCGCAATCACGACGGCGGCAAAACCCTGTTCGCGCAGGCCGGAGATCGTGAAGTCCCGGCCGGCGGCGTGATTCAGTTTAAGCGTGATGTCGCCCGATTCGAGAATCTCCCGGACTTGAGCGTCAACAACGCTGCGAGGCAACCGGTACTCCGGGATGCCGAGGACCATCATGCCGCCGGCGACCGGCGCAGCGTCGAAGATGGTAACGGAATAGCCCAACAACCCGAGGTCGTGAGCTGCGGAGAGACCCACCGGGCCTGCGCCGACTACGGCGACGCGGAAGGCCTGGGGGCCTAACCGGGGGCGATCGAGGCGGAGCGGGCGCCGCGCTTCCGGGCCGTAGCGTTCGGTGAGGAGGCGCTTCAAAGCCCGGATCTGGATGGGGCTGTCGATTTCTCCGCGGCGGCACGCGGTTTCACAGGGATGAGCGCACACCCGCCCGCAGATGCTCGCGAGCGGATTCGGATCGCGGGCGTAGCGGTATGCCTCCTCGAAGCGCCCCTCCGCGATCAACGCCACGTAGCGGCCGGCGTTGGTTCCGGCGGGGCACGCCATCATGCAAGGGAAGTTGCTGTTCAGCCAGGCGCGGTCGACCTTCTTATCCTGAAAGCGCGTCAGCATGCACGATTCCTTATGATGGCGTCCCCCGCCCCAGGCTCACTTGGAGAGCGCGAAGTCCTGCGTGGCGTCGCCGCTGACCTTCACCGGCTTGGACTGGATCTTCATCCCTTCGTGCCACGCCGACACGGTGTAGCTGCCATCCGGCACGCCGGCGACTTTGTAGTTGCCATCAGCGTCCGTCAGCGCGAAGTACGGAGTCGGCGAGACGATGATATAGCCCGACATCTCAGGGTGGACGTTGCACAGCAGCGGCACCACGCCGGGCGTGTCAAACTTAAAGCTGCGCTTCTCCCCGCTCGGCCAGGTTCCCATGTTGTGGCCCAGTTTCTTGTTGCCGCTGACGGCCGGCCAGAAGATGTTGTGGGCGACCTTGTCGCTGTTGAGAAACTCAACGGTTGACCCGACCTGCACGACGACAATGTGCGGCTGGAACAGCAGTGACTTCTGGTCCATGACCGGCACTGTCGTAGGTGGCGGGAAGGTCTTACCGGCGATGGCTTCCACGTACACCACGGAGCTGCCTTTCCCGGCTGATACTTTCCCGGTTAGGTTGCCTGCGCTCAAGCCGAGGCAGGCAATCAGGAAGACGATAACGAGTCTTTGCATCGATGAACTCCTTTTCTTTCGTTGTCGCGCGCCAGCTTCCAACATACGCTTCCCGCGGAATCAGTAAACAAACTCCAACCCAATCAGGAATGTATTCACACGAAAAGCGTTGGAGGCGTAAATGGGCGTCGTGACACCATCGCCCAAGATCGTGATGGCCTGTTGGGGACGGAACTGGTACTCGAACGAAGCTTTGATGTTCGGGTGTATCAGGAACTGGATCCCCGGCGTGAAGCGGTACCGGGTGGACTGGAACGCGCCAAAGTAGGACGTGTTGGTGGCCAGCGCGAGCGCGTTGATGCGGTCCGCCTCGGAGTGGACCGCGTCCCAGCGGCCAATCACCATGACCCACGGCAGTATCAGATAATCCCCCTCGAGGAACCCGCCGTTGAAGGTGGCGCGCCCGCCGGACACGAATGACGCCGGATACGGACCGGTGGGAGAAAGCGGGAGTGGAATCAGCGCCCCATTGGCGTCCACGGGCAGCATGTTGTTGTCGCGGCCGTACATGTAAACGCCGAATAGGTTGAACGTGCGGTAGTTGAAGCTGAAGTCTCCGCCGAGGCGCTCGTACGGTTCGTGCACGCTCAGGATGGGCTGCGTGCCGCCGGTCGTCGGGACCCCAAAGTACCTTTGCAGCGAGTTCCCATTCATATAAAACGTCCCCAGGTTCAGGTACGTGTGGTCTCTCGGACCTGTCTGGCCGGCAGCCTGGACGGCGTTGCGACTCACGGTGTCCCGCTCCAGATTAAAGCGATAGGAGAATCGCGCGTACAGGTTCTTGAAACTGGAGTCGGACGCGAAGCCGACGCCTCCATTGGCCCCACCGGTGGCGGACGGCACGTATGGATTGCTGTTCGAGGATTGGCTGACGCCGCTTGTATTCTGATTCACGACCGCGACTGAGTAGTGGTACCCGCCGTAGGAATGTCCGCCGCTCAGCTCGAATCCCTTGGCGGCGTTCGCGAACGTGAACTGGTTGGCCACGTTCTGCTGCACCGGCACCAGGGAGTTCATCGCGCCGATGTTACTTTCCTGGTAAATGTCGTACGGGCTCAGGTTGATGTTGCGCGCCTGCGTGATTGGCAGATCGAGTTCGAACTGCCCGGCCCGAAGGCTGAGAGAATCCTTCGGCAATTTGAACACCCGACCGATATTGACGAACTTGAGATAGCCGTCGCCGAGGCCTCCCGCGCCGTTGTCGCCGGCCACGCTGATGTCGTCATCCACCCAGAACGCTATGTCACTCCCGAAATTCCCCGCCGTAAAAATGCTGAAGAATCCCGTTTCAAAATCGGTCGCCGGAATGTAGCCTGGGACGTTGGGCTGCGCGGCCAGGGCGTCGAAATTCTTACGGTTGGCGCTCGTGACCTGGAAGAAGTTGTTCATTCGGAGTCCGATCGGCGGCATACCGGGGATCTGGCCCGGCCAGACGGTGTGCGGCCAAACGTCCTTCTGCGCGGGAGCGCCCAACATCACCGGAGCGACCTTGAGGAAGCTCTCATCGTCCTTGGGAAACTTAAATCCAGCATCTTTAAAGGCTTTGCCGAAGTCGTTGAGCTTCGGGAAATCGACATGACAGGTCGTGCAAGAGGTGCCATATTGGCGTGAAAACGCTGGTATCGCCTTGCTGTCGGGGTTAAGTAACAACATCGACATCAGAGGGATCAACACGGAACCAGATGCGATGATCTTCGGTAGACACGACATCGACATTACTCACCTCCCTTAGTCTTGCTGCCCTTTGGTTTTGCTTGATGTGCAGTTTGAGGGCCAACCTCAGATTCATGACTTTTAAGGAATCTAAGGAACGGAATCCCCGTCCTGAGCGCAATTTGACCCAATCCACTGAGCGAACACACTCAACAAAATAGCGACGGGGACGAATTCCAATTGGACATCCCGATCTGGACACTGGGCCGCATAGATAGCGCTGGCGTTGTCCCTCGACAACAGCGCTAAGCACAGATATCGGGAACTATCCTGCAGGCCGCTCATAATTCACCTCAGTGGCGATCGGCGAGGAGGGGATGCGGGGGCCGTCGACCAATGCGGCCGGGTCGGAGTGTAGGCGTGCTTCCGCTCGACCTCCTCTTTGATCGTGCATAGGGCATGATTCCACACGACGTCGTGCACGAATTCCGGAAACGACATCCTGGCAACGCCCCACAGAACCCTACCTGCAAAACTGCGGCCCTTTTTGTAGTCGAAGGCCGCGTAGATGGAAAACCGGCTATTCCCGTCCTTTGCCGGCGCGACATTGAAGATGAGTTGCCCGTGGTCCGCAAAGCGCCCGTCGACCCGGTACAACAGGGTCTCCAAGCCGACTCTCCTGGTCAAGCGCAGATCTGCACCGAATCCGGCCAACGGCACCCTGTAACGGATCACCGATCCGACTTCGTTGGGCTGCCCCTGGATCCGCCGAACTTCCACGAATCGAAGGTGGAGAAACCGCGCATCAAGGTCGCCGAACCTGGCCAACTCGTCCATAATGTCTTGCGCGGAGCCACGGATCTTGATCACATACATCCGTTCGAAATCCGGCGCGGCACTGAGTTCCATCCCCAGGCTCCGCGATAGGTGCTCCTTCAGCGCTTCGCGCTTCTCCTTCAGGACCACAGTCGGGTAGCGTCCGTACTCCCCCCATTTCAGACCGAATAGCGATTCGACCGCCACGTTCCTCAGCGTGACCGCGGCACCCACGATAATGGATCGCAGCACGCCATAGCTGCACATTTCCCGCAGCACTTGCCCGTAGTCGGCCGTACCGCTGGCGATCTTCCATAACACGGTGCTCAGTGGGCGGCTGTCCTCGTCCCGCACTTTGCACTCGATGGCATACGCCTGGTAAGTGATGCGGCCAACCACGGGCGTGGTGAACGCCAGGCGGCTCAGGCCAAATACGATCCGCCCGAAACGGTTGTCTACCGCCAGCCACTGGATGGCCTGTCCGTATCCTTTCGCCAGTGCCTGCCGGTCGATTCCGTCCTCGAGCAGGGTCTGTGCCAGCCGGCTCGCCGTCACGTGGGCCGAGAACAAGCCATCTTTGTTCAAACGCGATCCGACCGCGTCGCCGATGATAGCGAACCGGTCGCCATAGGGGGATCTGGCTGTGGTCACGGTCATTCTCGGAGCACAGGCACAAGCGAGTGATGCCGCCTCGATGCCTGGCAGAATGCGCTCAATCTGAGGAAGTTTCAGAAAAGCGTGCACGACTTGCCGGCTGTCTCGCGGCAGGTCCGCCTCGTCGATACACTTGCCGAGCATGGCAACGGTAAGGAATCTACCTTTGGGCACCAGAGCAGTATGTTCCAAGGCTAGGTGTTTCGATCCGTACTCGATGAAGTAAATCTCGCGGTGCAAATTGTGATCGAGATACTCCTGACCTACGTCGAGCTCGAAAATGAAGGCCTTGCGAGACTTGCCCGGAACGAAGGCCGGATTCATCCGCTTAATGGAGGCGATCAGGGAATCGTCACGATAATCCAGGCCGCAGTGGGCATTGATTCCGGTAGCGATGGTGACAAAGCTGGCATCCAGCGGTACACTCTCTCCGGATTCCGTTGTAACTGTCAGCCGGGGCAACCCGGACGCACCATAGGCCATGGTCTCCACTTTGCCGTATAGGATGCGCGCGCCTTCCTTGACCGCTTCGCCCAGCACAAACCCATCGAAGCCTGCAACGCTCCCGCTCCGCCTGCCGGGCAGCGAGCCACGGAATACGGAGTACATCCGCATATGCTTGGGGACTCGCAGCCGGAAGTTCTTCCATTGGCCTTGTATCCAGACGTAGTCGAAGCGACCCTGGACGATCTCGTCGGGAACGCTGAGGCGTTGCTCCTCGAGTATCTCGTCCAATCGGGGTGAGATACCGCCCGCGCAGAAGCTGCATCCCCTGCACTCCAGAGCGGAGGCGCCCGTGTCGATCGGACCACGCTTCTCAACGATCACGACGTCAATGCGTCGATGGAAACGCCGTGCTTCCCGAAGCAGGTGGATGGCAAAAAACGAACCGGCCGGTCCACCGCCAACCACGGCAACACGGTCGTCGTTGTGGAGTTGGAGGCTCTCCCGTTGAGAAGAAGCGCGGCGCATGGCCTCAGCCCGTTCAACAAAAAAGACGTCAGATCCGTCCCGGCGGCCGACAGCAGATCCTTGCGGGACGAGTACAGTATCCTTATTGAGGCAAATTATAGCAGGGATTCTCTGAATGGGCTATCCAGGCCGCTTCTGGTTTGTTGCCTGCGCAGCGCGCCCGCCGCGCCGCCGGCCGAACCCCACTGCCAGCGGACAAACTGGTCTGAAACGCCGCTCAGCCGTGCAAGAATTGAATAACGATGATCCGCCGTCTCGCACTCTTGGGCGCCGCCTGCCTCGCCGGCGCATCCGCGACGGCGCTCCTCGCCCAGGTCACGTTGCAACAGTCGGACCTCGTTGCCGCACTCGTCACCCGGTTCCTCACGCTCCGGCCCGCGCCCGCCGTCTCCGTCGCCGTCTGGGACGGGCCGGGCCCCATCTGGACCCGCGCCTGGGGCAAGGCCGACGTTGAAAACGATGTGCCCGCAACGCCCCGGGCGCTGTTCCGCCTGGCTTCAATTTCCAAGCCGTTCACGGCCGTGGCTGTGTTGCGTCTGGTCGAAATGGGCAAGCTGCGGCTCGACGCTCCGGTTCAGAAGTACCTGCCGAAATATCCTAAGAAAAAGTGGCCCATCACCATCCGCCAGTTGCTCTGCCACCAGTCCGGCATTCGTCACAATCGCGCCCCCGACTACGACAACACGCGCCACTTCGCCA
>Ga0182027_10003172_pt1 | contig 26269 bp, 25 predicted proteins | sample 712E1DmetaG_FD_121300 | JGI IMG/M metagenome (GOLD analysis project Ga0182027, IMG submission 121300) | Permafrost microbial communities from Stordalen Mire, Sweden - 712E1D metaG (Illumina Assembly) | ecosystem: Environmental > Terrestrial > Soil > Wetlands > Permafrost | place: Sweden...
CTCATAAAAAAGGTAATAGGTTATAGGTCATGGGTCATAGGGAAGAAAATAAAAGTTGAGCGGTTGAGGAGTTTAATAGTTGAATAAATCAATACTAATTATTTTCCTATTGGGTATTATGGATTTTCTCTCCGCCTAAAAAAATCGCCTTTTTGCCGAACTTCGATACCACGGCATCAATTGCTTTTTCAGAAGCCTCGAGGGCGACATTCGATGCTTCGGCCTCAAATAAGTTTGTTTGCACTTCGTTTGAGAAATTGGTGATGCCGGCGCCGATAAGCCTGACAGGATGACCGAAAATCGGCGATGCCTGGAACAATTCCCAAACAATGGAATAAATTGTCCGGGAAATGTTCGTGGGCATTGTAAGGGTTTTTCTTCTGCTGTGTTTATTGAAATCTTTTCCTCTGTAAATGAGCACCACGGTATTTCCTTTTTGATTTTCCCTGCGGGCCCGACGTGCAACATCGCGCGACAAAGAAAGCAGCGTGCTTTTTAGTATGGCAATATCAGCAGTATCGTATTGAAACGTATGTTCGCGTGAAACCGATTTTGCTTCCTCCAATTCATGGACTTCCGTATTGTGAATGCCACGGCATAATTCGTACAGGTTTTTGCCATTGTCGCCGAAGCGCTTCACCAAAAAATCAAGGGATTGCTTTTGCACATCGCCGACGGTGCGAATTCCCTGTTTGAAAAAAAGCTCTTCGGTGACCTTGCCGACGCCGAACAGGCGCCCTACCGGCATGGGCGCAAGCCATGCGATTATTTCGCTTTTATCAAACGGCGCCATGGTGCAACCGTCGGGCTTTTCGAGATCGGAGGCAAGCTTTGCCAAAAACTTGTTCGGCGCTATTCCTACCGAAATCGTGAGTTTTGTTTCCTGTTTGATCCGCTTTTTTATGCTTTTCGCAACGTTTAGCGGAGTGCCAAGGAGTTTCTCGCATCCTGTAATGTCGAGATATGCCTCGTCGACCGACACCTGCTGGACCATTGGTGAAAATTCCGATAGTATGTCCATGATTTCATGCGAAGCTTCGCTGTATGCTGCCATTCGGGGAATGACAAAAAACCCGTGCGGGCACAATGCCTGGGCCCTTGAAACCGGCATTGCCGACCGAACGCCGAATTTCCGGGCTTCGTAGCTTGAAGCAGCCACAACGCCCCTTGTTCCCGGCATGGCGCCGACGATCACGGGTTTACCGCGAAGAGCAGGATTATCACGCTGCTCTACAGATGCGAAAAAGGCGTCCATGTCGACATGAAGGATTATTCGTTTTGGTTCGGAATTCATAGCCGTAAAATACAGGAAAGTTTGGCAAACGGTTCATGAAAATCATAATCTATTTACAGATCTAAAGAAGTATGGTATCTTTAGTACCAATAGCTGAATTATATACGCATTTTGCGTATATAATATATAATGTAAACTTATCCCGCTGCGACATGTCCTCCGAAGCTTTAGCGAAGGGGGAAGCGCGGGGTTAGTTTTGTATCGCAAATAAGGGTTCAAAATTTTGAACCCCTATATATTCATCTTAAATGCAGTTTCGTATAAGGTAATTCCATGACTTCGGGTTTCAAACATTTTTTGATAATAGTCCTCCTGATTTCAAGCGTGCTTTTTGCCTATTGGAACATTGACAAGTGCGGCTATATCCATTTCGACGACCTGGACTATGTCACGTTGAATTATCATATTTTCTCTGGCTTTACTGCAACAAGCATTAAATGGGCCTTTTGCTCATTTTATGCTGCAAACTGGCATCCACTCACCTGGTTGTCTCATATGCTCGATTATCAACTTTACGGCCTGAAACCCGCCGGCCCTCACTTGACAAACCTGCTATTTCATGCGCTTAACACTGTATTGTTGTTTTTGGCCCTTCGCTCGATGACTGGAACAGTATGGAGAAGCGCTTTGGTTGCCGCATTGTTCGGGCTTCATCCGCTTCATGTGGAATCTGTTGCTTGGGTATCGGAAAGAAAAGACGTTTTATGTGCATGTTTCATGTTCATAACATTACTCTGTTATTCATCATATGTGCATCGCAACCGGCATAGGGGCTTTTATTTTGCCACGCTCTTTTTTTTCATTTTGGGTCTTTTGTCAAAACCAATGATAGTAACCCTGCCTTTTGTTTTTTTGCTCTGTGATTTTTGGCCTTTTAGGCGCCTTACAATTGAAATAAATCCAAATTTAAAGCTCATGGACAGATACGGCTTTTATAAGATAATACCCTTATTTATTGAAAAAATACCATTCTTTATTCTATCTATTGGATCATGCATCGTTACTGCAATGGCCCAGAAAGCTTATGCTGCAATGTATTTAACAGGCGAATTACCATTTCTATTCAGGCTTAATAATTCGCTTATTTCTTACATGGAATATTGCATAAAAATGGTATGGCCGATTCACCTCTCGTTTTTTTATCCTCTTGTTTTGGAAATGCCATTGTATCATTTGAAAATATTGTTTGCATCCATTCTTCTGCTTTCAATTTCGGTTGTTGCGGCATTACGAATTAAAAAACAACCATATTTACTTGTAGGATGGCTTTGGTTTCTTGGAATGCTTGTTCCGGTAATCGGCATTATCCAGGTCGGGTCTCAGGCCATGGCGGACAGATACACCTATTTACCCCTTATTGGTTTGTTTATTTTCGTTGTCTGGCTTCTTTATGACCTTGCCCGTCGTGCAAGGTGGCTTAAAATCACCGCAATATCAGCCTCTGTTGTTGTCCTTGCTTTCCTGATTTTTCTAACTCGGATACAGGCGAGTTATTGGAAAAACGATTTAACGATCAGCGAGCATGCCCTTTCCGTCACTCAATACAATTTCCTTGCCTACACCATGAAAGGGATTTTTCTTTATACCACCGGTGATTATGACAATGCCCTGCGCTGCTATGACAAATCGCTTTCGATTAATCCAAATCAGATGGTCCCTCGTCTGAATATCGGATGCATTTTTCTTACCAAAGGAAAAACAAAAGAGGCCATTGAAATTTTTAAGGCCCTTTCTGCAAGTGATTCAAATAATGCCCTTGCATACCTTAATTGCGGAAAAGCATTTGTAATACTTGACCAAAAAGACTCGGCAATAGGCTGTTTTTCCCATGCCCTTGCAATAGAACCAAATCTTTCTTCCGCTCTTTTTAATCTTGGAAAACTATACTTGGGCATGGGAGAGTATCAAAAAAGTATGCCCTACCTGCAGCAGGCGAGGAGGACAGATCCGAATGATCCGGAAATATATTTCGAACTTGGAAATTGCAGCATGAAGAGCAACAGCCGGGAGGAAGCGATCAAATGGTATGAAAAATCAATTTCCTTGGATCCTTCATTTGTGGTTGCTCACCGCCAATTGGCATTAGCATTGGAAGCGTGCGGTAATCATGGTCTTGCACAAAAACAGGCTTCGATCGCGGATTCTATTGTGGCAATCTTGCATAAAAAAGCCCCTCAACGGTGAGGGGCTTTTGGCTTTGAAACTCTCTTGCTTTGTTGCTTTTGGCTTTACTTCCAGGTCGGGACATACTTCAATAAGTTTGTCGAAGCAAGTTTGGTATTAGTTTGATCGATTGTTGCGGCATCAGAGGTCGTTGTCGATCCAAATGCTACTGCAACGGTTGCCGTACCGGTAAACGAATTGACCGCCGAAGATGCCAGCGTATACGTAAACCATTTGCTCGACGATGTGATGTCTACGGATGCCGCAGATGTCAACCCAGCGAACGTCGCGACATACGACCCGTTTTCCGCATTATACGCCATTTCACCCGTATAAACAGCCGTTAACTGTGTTGGAAATTCCGATGCTTTCGCCTTATTGGAAGCATCCAAAAATTTAGGAATAGCCACAGCAGCGAGTATTCCGACAATCACAATAACAACCATTAATTCAACGAGGGTAAAACCCTTTTTGTTTTTCGTATTCATAATTCATTCCTCTCCCTTAAAAAATAAACAGCATTTTTCTAAAATCATATTGTCTGTAAGATTACATGATTATTCAATCATGTATTAAAGAAACCCTCCTTTCCTGAGCATCACAGCTCTGCTGGAGATCAGGACTCTATGTATATTTTAATTTACTTACAGCCGCTTAGTCAAGATTTATCTCATTTTATTAAAATTTCCAATACACTCAAAGAGTATATGTTTCGAAGACTTATAAAAGGTTGGGGGATTTTGAACGGGTAATATTACTCCGGCAATTAAATACGCCTAATTTATAAAAAAATATTTTGTCACCCTGAGCTTGTCGAAGGGTCTCGAACACCATGATAATAGACGGTTCGACAGGCTCACCGTGACAACGGAGTTGGTTTACATATGGTATTATCTTTGCGCATATTTAATTGCCGGTTTAATAATTAAATAAACTATACTGGATTTGAATTTGGAGAGTTTTGATCTTCTTTGGTTTTTTTCAAAATAATATATAAATGTTCAACAGGAAGCGTCCCGGACCGTACCGACATATGGGATGTCATATTGGAAACATCCCATCCCTGTTCACCCATTTTATTCAAATAATTATATAATGTCACATCGCCCCAGTTTTGCATTTGTTTGCCGTTTACGTAATGCACTTTCCATGAAATTTCTTTGGGCAATACAAAACCGAAAATACCTTTTCCGTATTTTTCAGCAATGAGAAACTGATATTCCCATTTTTGCATAGAAATCCCTGTTTTGAGGGGCTTGGGGCTTATAGTGTTATTGTATCTTTGTTTTTGGATGTTTGTCAAGAAAATAAAGAGTGTTGAACAAAACAAGTGATTAATCGGTTTGTTTTGACATACTCAAAGGCATATTGTAAAATTGTATGACATGAAAGACATCATCTTCATTAATCCTCCCCTCACCATGCACGAGCGATACGGCAAATTGTCCGGTGCGGGAAATAGCATGGCCTCGCTTGGATTATGCTGTTTGGCTGCGGTGTGTCGGCAAAATGAATTTAGCGTGGAAATTATCGAAGCGTCGTCGAATTTTTTAACACATGAAGCCATTGCAGAAAAAATTATAAAGGACCCGCCCCGCTTTGTCGGGATCACGGCAACAACAAGCGCCATTCATAGCGCGGCAAAACTCGCAACTATTATCAAAAAGCAAAACACAGGAATCATAACGCTCCTTGGCGGCGCCCATTTGACGGCCATTCCAAAAAAGACCATGGAGTATTTCGATTGTTTTGATATAGGAATAATCGGCGAGGGAGAAGAAACAATTGTTGACGTCCTTAAAAACATTTCGAACATCAATCAAATTCATGGCATTATTTTTCGTGACCCGCAAGGTAATGTCCGCCAAAATCATGAACGGCCCTTTATTGCAAATTTAGATTCGCTTCCGCTGCCGGCCTGGGACATGTTGCCGCAGTTTCCAAAAAATTATAACCCCCCTGCCTTTCGCTATAAGAATTTGCCGGCCGCATATTTGGTGACTTCGCGCGGGTGCCCCATGACATGTACCTTTTGCGACAGATCGGTTTTCGGGAACAAACACCGCTTTTTCAGCGCCTCCTATGTGTATACTGCCATGAAGCATCTGAGGGAAAATTTCAATATTCGGGAAATACTTTTTGAGGACGACAGCTTTACGGCAAACCGCCCTCGCCTCATTGAGCTTTGTCAAATGCTCATAGACCAACCGCTTGGTATAAGCTGGTCCTGCCTGGGCCGTGTTGACAGAATAGACAAAGAATCGCTTTTGCTCATGAAAAAGGCCGGATGTTGGCAAATCGGATTCGGCATTGAAAGCGGCAATGAACGGATTTTAGGTCTCATGGAAAAAAGGACAAAGCCCCAACAAATTAAACAAGCCCTGGCCTTAACAAAAAAATGCGGTATAAAAACAAAGGGGTTTTTCATCATCGGCTTTCCAACCGAAGACCTTGCTTCCATAAAATGCAGCATTGATTTTGCAAAAAAACTCGACCTCAATGATATTACCGTAAGTTCTTTTACCCCGTTTCCCGGATCGGAAATTTATGAAACTGCACGTTTGTATGGAGATTTTGTTGATGATTGGGGAAAAATGAATCTTTTGGAACCGGTTTTTGTCCCTAAAGATCTTTCGAAGAAAGATTTGATTGTTTATTCAAAAAAGTTTTTGCAGAACTTTTATTTTCGCCCCCGTGTGGTTGCAGATTATTGCGGTCGCATGGTGAAAAATCCTGCGGCAGCCGGGAAAATGATGCGCGGCTTTTTTTCTTTTATAGCAAATATGTAATCTTTATACTTTTTGGCTTTTTGTGTTTGCTTGCATTGGTTTCAAACTGTTCTTTCACGACAGCTTTGGTATCGGGATCGGCCCGTTTTCGGAAAAGCGCAAAAGTATTGTAAGCTGTGTTTAAAAGGGGCGTGTGTGAGCAGTGATACACCATTGGTTTCCATCATTGTTGTCAATTACAACGGTGATCGCTATATAGGCGATTGCCTTGATTCGCTTGTAAACCAGACCTGGGCCAACAAGGAAATCATCGTTGTCGACAATTGCTCGGTAGACACGTCGCTTTCTCTACTCGAAAGCCAGTATCGAAATTGTATCACTCTTGTAAAAAATGCGGATAATTTTGGTTTTGCAAAAGGAAATAACTGCGGAATTGTAATTTCAAAAGGCCGCTATATTGCGACGCTTAATTCAGATGCCTGTGCAGAAAAAACATGGCTTGAAGAAATGGTTTTCGCAATTAAGGCCGACGAAAATATCGGCATGGTTGCATCAAAAATAATGTTGCATAACAATCGGAATTCAATTGATTCCGTTGGTGTAAACATTTATCCTGACTGCATGTCCCGGCAGCGCGGTCATTTGGAAATTGATTCAAACAAATATTCGGTTGTAGAAGAAATTTTATTACCAAGCGCCTGTGCGGCATTATATCGTCGATCTATGCTTGACGAAATAGGTTTATTCGATGAGGATTTTTTTATGTATTGCGAAGATACTGATTTAGGTCTGCGCGGACGTATGCATGGCTGGAAGGCGGTCTTAGCTCCACAGGCTATTGTGCAACACCGGTATTCCGCCTCAGCTGGAAAAGTTTCTCAGTTAAAGGCCTTTTACGTTGAGCGAAATCATTTTTGGGTAGCATTTAAAATATTGCCGGTAAGCATGCTTTTTCGTTTACCGTTTTATTCTATTTTCCGCTTTGCCGCGCAATGCCTTAACATGCTGTTTTTTTCTGGAAAATCCTTAAAAGCAAAGCAAAAAACTGATACAATAGGCATTGCATTCTCTGTTTTGCGGGCCTATTTTTCCATGCTTTACGGCATTCCTGCTGTCATTGGAAAACGCAAAAAGATTTGGAATTATAAGAAAATATCTTCCAAAGAAATACGAGGTTTGTTCAAAAAGTATAAATTATCAGTCAGTCAATTGTTTTTAGACCCTTTATAATGAAATGCCGAAGGAACAATAATGCCAGTCACCGATAAACCTAATACAACACATCTGTATCAAAGGGACCAATATGCCAAAGGCGGAATCGGGCGATACTATTGGGACTTTCGTGACAGGGCAATTTTTAAATGCATTTCTGTTGTACCGCAATTTATACTTGACGCAGGATGCGGCGAAGGCATTACTCTCGAAAAGCTAAATCGTTTGTTCCCTAATGCAAACATTCACGGTATTGATTCTTTGGATGAAAATATTGCAATTTGCAAAGAGCATGGCCTTTTTGCTTCCAAGGGAGATCTTGCCCATTTGGAAATGCCTTCGGAAATGTTTGACTGCTGTATTTTGTCGGAAGTTATAGAACACTGTGAAAATCACCGGGAAATTCTTTGTGAACTTCATCGTGTTTTAAAACCGCAAGGAATATTAATTATCGTATTTCCCAATGATTTTATTTTTAAAATAGCGCGCCTTCTCACTTTTAAATTTAAAGAAGCTTCCTATGATCCCGGCCATGTAAAGCAATGGTCGTTGCCGGAAATGAAAAAAGCGCTTGAAATGGCTGGTTTTGACGTTAAAAAACTTTCAAGTTTGCCGTTGCCGATTTGGCCGTTGAGCCTCCATGGAATTGCCATGGCAGTAAGGAAAGCTTCTTGAACATATTACTTATCAATGCAGTTGATCCTTTTGTTGAGGTTGAAACGCGGTATCCCAACCTAGGACTTGCCTATCTTGTAAGTGCTTTACGCAACCATTTTGGTGCTTCAAAGATCAATTGCAAAATCATCGATAGAGATTTTGACCTGGCTATTTCGTCATTCAAGCCTGATGTCGTTTGTTTAACATCGGTTACACAAAATTATTGTATTGCCGCTCGTATTGCCGAACAGGCCGCAAAACAGGGAATTCCCGTGATTACAGGCGGTGTCCATATATCCTCTCATCCCCAATCATTGACAAAAGACATGCTTGCCGGCTGCCTTGGAGAAGGCGAACGGATTATTGTCGATATCATTTCCATTTTATTTTCAAAAGGCTCATTGACTGCATCGGAATTATCGTTGGTGAAAGGTATAGCCTTTTGGGATGGAGTTTCGCTTGTAATTAACCCGCCTCAGGAACAAATACGCAACTGCGACGAAATCGCGCTTCCCGCGCGGGACCTTTTAAGTATCGGTAAGCATTCTTACATGTTTACTTCCCGCGGATGTCCTTATCGTTGTATTTTCTGTTCGTCGACTGTGTTCTGGAAAAAGGCGCGGTTTTTCTCTGCCGACTTTGTGGTGCGGGAAATTTCGGAACTGGTAAACAGCTATGGGGTAAAGCTGATAAGTTTTTTTGACGATCTTTTCATCGCTGATTTTGAAAGACTTAAAAAAATAGTTGACCTTTTGGAAAAGGGCGATATTCTCAAAAAGGTTGCTTTCACGTGCTCGGGAAGAGCAAACCTTATAAACGATGAAATTGCGGGGCTTCTTAAACGGATGAACATGCGGTCGGTAGGCATGGGTTTAGAATCGGGATGTGAAAAAACCCTGGAATACCTGAAGGGCGGAAATGTTTCGGTGGAAGATAATGGACGCGCGGTCGGAATTCTGAGAAAGCACGGGATTGCGGCGAATGCCTCCTTTGTCATTGGCTCACCCCAGGAAAGCGTACAGGACATGATGGAGACATATACGTTTATCCGCAAATACCCGTTAAGCCTTTTTGATACGTATGTCCTTGTTCCTTACCCGGGCACGGCATTGTGGAATTACGCAAAAGCAAAGGGTTTGGTGTCTGATACGATGAACTGGCGGAAGCTTGATGTCAATTTCTATAGAAATAAAGAGCAGGCAATCATATTATCGGAAGTTGTAGACAGGCAAACTATAGTTACGATTTATAAAAAGTTTCAACGATTGCGTTTGTTTATAAATGCTAAAAACGTATGGTTCACCCCGCAGGCCGGCGATTTATTAGGATTTCTTTTAAAAACCATTTTAGAAAAAACGCTTCGCATTTTAAAAAGGTTTTCTGTAAAAAAATATTTTTGAGAGTGCCTTTTTCACCATTAGGCAGGACGTACGTTTTAAACCGGATATAATTGAAGGATCCCGCAGCAATAGATGCGAGGAATCCTTCTTTCCCTAAGGAAATGATTTTTTATAGTCACTCGCTAAGGGATTCAATGATCGCTATTGTCAACTTATTTATGGGTAAAATCAGTGCCCAAATAGTCCGGTACTGTATGGGCGGGCTATCGTCTACCATTTTATGTTGGGGAACGTTACTGGCATTAAAGGAGCTTTTCAAGGTCAATTATTTGATAAGTGCAAACGTCGCGGCTTTTTCAACTTATTTATATTCTTATATGGTAAATAAGTATTTTGTGTTCAAAAACCGTGAAAGAAAACATATTAAGCATGGAGGCCTGTTTTTGGTTTTGCAGATTGGTTTATGGGCTTTGGCAAACAGCCTCTTGTTTATCGGCGTGGAATATGGACATATTCATTACTTTATTGTAATTGTTTTTATTGCCGTCATTTCATTGCTTATTAATTATTCGGTCATGAAAATTGCTGTTTTTTCCTAATTTTTGGTATTTGATAGTATGAAATGCCTGGTACTTATTCCCGTTTTCAATGAAGAAAAAAACCTTCCTTCGGTCATTTCGGAGATACGTTTATCTCTTCCAGGATATGATATAGTTATTGTCAATGACGGTTCTTTCGATCAAACATTGTTTGTTGCGGCCACACTCGGCGTCGACGTGATTTCGCATCCTGTCAATTTAGGCTATGGCGTTGCCGTACAAACCGGATTCATGTATGCCGTTAAAAAAAATTATGATGTTGTATTGCTTATGGACGGAGACGGCCAGCATGATGCGCGTAACGGACCTGCTCTTGTTTCCGCACTTCGGGAAAATCATGTCGATATGGTTATTGGTTCCCGGTTTATGAGCAAGGAACCATATAAAATTTCCTTAGCAAGAAAAGTGGGCAGAACTCTTTTTTCGAGCCTTATTTATTGTATAACAAAAAAATCCTATTCGGATATTACTTCCGGGTTCCGCGCAATCGACAAACAGGCCGTTGTATTTTTATCACAAAATTATCCTGTTGACTTTCCGGATGCAGAAGTTTTTATTTCCATGCTTTTACATGGATTTAAAATCAAGGAAGTGCCGGCGACGTTCCGACAACGCATGATCGGGCATTCGATGTTTTCGTTTTCGAAAAAGATGTATTATCCTTTCAAAGGATTGCTTGCAATTTTTATTGTTCTTTTACGGTTGGCTTTCAAAAAGGAGTTATAACAATGTCCATTAGAGGGCAATTTTTCATCATTTTCATTTCCGCATTAGTAATACTCTTCGTCATAAACGCATTGCGGAGAAAAAAACTCAATGAGGAATATTGCCTGTGGTGGATTGCCATCATGCTCGCGATGGATTTTCTGGTTGTCAATCAACAACTTCTTGTGAAAATCACACACTTGATCGGCGCCCTTGTGCCGATTTCCACCCTGACGCTTTTTGCCATTTTACTGATTTTGGCAATGCTCGTTTTTTTCACAATGAAAATCTCAATTCTTTCAAACCAGGTAAAGGAGCTTACTCAGTTTTCAGCTCTTCAAAAAAAAGAGTTCGACGATTTGCTTTCAAGAATTGAAAAAAAGAATCAATAAAAGCGTGCATTGATGAATCGTATCGTGTATGCGAGGACAACCGTCACATAGAGAGCGATTGCCGGAGCCTTCCATTTTTCCGCCATTGGGACCCACTCTTTTTGATTTATGTTCAGCAGAAGAAGTAACGGGAGTATTGGAATAAAATATCTTCCCTGCAGTCCGAAAATCATATTCGCCCCGACCGGCGAAATAAATAAGAACCCCGCTATAATGATAACGATTGTCCCGATTGCGGCTATTGCTGTCACTACTTTTTGTAAACATGAAAACACAAGGGTTTTAGAAGAATCCAGCACAGATATGACAATGAGCGCCAGCCCATGGAAAAAAAGTACCGTATGATTCATTTTGGCATAGGCGTACCCAAACCGCCCCAGTGCGCCTATGATCCAGTCCTTCCCTTGGACAATACTGTTTAGAAACAGGTTCGACACAAAGGCGAAAGGCGCGGACAAAATGACTTTTGTTTGTTCGGCTGTTCCATATAAAAAATCATTTATAACGGGCTTTCCGCAGCCCAGGTGCAATGAGGACAAATAGGAATTCCACAGCAGCGAAGGCAGGAAACACGCTGCGACGATGCAGGTGACCGCAACCATAAGCCGCTTGACGGAACCGATGTTTTTAAGAGGAACAACAAGAAAGAACAGGGGGACAAGAAAATACCCGCTTTTCGTTGAACTTTGCAACAGGACAGCCAGACAATACAATGCGATATCGCCCGCTCGTAGCTTGCTTTCCATGAATGCGTATTTCAGGGCAAGCGCGATAATCAGAAATGAAAGCGACAAGCAAAGGACGTCGTATGAAACCGACGTTGCCTGATATATGGTCATTGGGCTTAAAGCCACGGCAAACAACACCCACTTATGAACCGGAATGATCTTGATTGCGAAAAAAACAATGAGTAGAAACGTCAGCAACCCGGCGATCCGCGCTCCCCACAATAAATGAATTGGGTTTGAATTTATCAAGGCCGCCGCCTTGATACCTATGATAAATGGAAAATAAGAAACAGGATTGATACGGTACGAGGAGTTGTCGTAGAATTCTTGCGCCTCCTTATTCAGCGGAACAGCCGAAAGCTCTTTGAGCATTTTGTAATTGATCTTTGCGCCTGTGGAAAACGGTATTCCCTGGTACATGTCTGAAACGGCATACAGGTTTTTCGGTAAATATCCGCCGACCTGGTTCTTGTTTTGAACAGGAGTGATTTGGCCTGTTGAAAGCAAATAGGCATTATAAAAATGACGGTCTTCATCGTTGGATTGGAACGGCGGATTCGAATAAATCAGCAGGAACCCGAAAACATATCCGATCAACAAAAACAGATTCTCCGGACAGAAAAGCTTTTCCCTTGTTATCTGAACTTTTTTATGCCCTATTCCGTTTTTCATGCTTTGGAACATTATTGTTTGTCCAATGACGCTTTTTTTGCGGTTGCGGAAAGGCGCAATTGTTCGGCCAGACCGTCTACCTGGTTGACTACGGCGCCGCTTCCCAGGCGAACGGCTTCCCCGGCTTGTACTATTGCGGAATCATATTGCCCGATGTATTCGAAATAGCAGCCGAGCAAATAGTGGACTCGTGCATGATACGGGTACTTTCGGCACAAATCCTTCAATTCTTTGCCGCCCTTTTCCAGCAGTTTTTGCCGCAGAAACGTGTTTGGCGTCTTGGTTGCCGCATTGACAATAGAAAACGCCTCATACCATGGGTCTGTGAAATTTATTTTTGGCGCATTCCAAAAAAACATATACGCCGTAACCATCACGACAGGAACCAGGTATGCTTTGCACTTGATCATTTGGCCATTTTCGAAAGGATATATTCTTTTACTTCCGGATTTTCACTGAGGGAATATGCCAATTCGAGAAACTTTTTGCCTGCTTCGGGTTTTCCCGCTTTATTAAACATTGCGGCAGCCAGTCCGGCAAGCCGGTAGCCCGGTGAATTTTTTTGCATTACCGCCAGTGCAATGCATTTCGCCGCCATTTCCCTGTCGTTATAATATCTATAGTAAATCATTCCAAGATAATAGTACAGTTTCCATTTTTGTTCAATATGCGTTGTGACGCCGCGCTCTAAAATGACCCTGGCTGCTGCAGGATTTTTGCAAATGTCGGGGATCATGAGGCCTGCAAATTCATACGCAGGATACATGTTCGGATTTATGCGTGTGACAAGATCTACCATATGAATAAGCCATGGATACTGCTGATCGGTGAGGACGTGGCTGCCAAAATACAGGGTTGTCCGTATCCATAGAAAATCTGCGTATGCGGCATTGAATCCCATTAAAAAAGGCTTGATTTTGTCGGTTTGCGGGACAAAGGCCATGCTCGAAGGCGCGACATGGTTCTGTTTAATATATGTCAACTTACTTTGACTAAAAGCAATAAGAATCCACACGATACTGCAAATAACGACCAGGACCAATAGTTTCACCAATCGCATCACAAGTCCTTACGGTCGAAAAACACGGATGAGAGCAATAAAAACAGGGCCGTGTACAGAGCACCATACGCAAATGCAAACGCAAAATATGAAGATGGAAGGGGGATATTATACACGATATTATCGCGAATATTAAAGTGCTCCAAATTCGGCAGGACAAAATAAATCGTTTTGAGAACCGCCGGATAGAAGGACCCTTTTTGTTCAATCATTTTCAAGGACAATAGATCATTTAAATGGCCTGCAACATAGAACACCAAAGCATACATGGAGGCCAAAATCGGGGAGGTTAACGTGGAAAAAAATACCGCGGCGGAAATCATGACGCTCATTTCGGCCCAAATGAGTAAAATGGCCCATAGCATTGATTTGTCAAGAACACCCCCAAGCATGAAGACCGTACCTGCAAAAACAATCGACATGACCGCAAAGGTGACGATAAGCGTGGAAAAAAGGCCGAAAAATTTTCCAAATACAAAAAACATTCGCGCCACTGGTTTTGTTATGACATTGTAAAGAGTTTTCTGGCCGACTTCCTTGCCCAATAATCCAACGCCGATAAATACCGCCAATAATAAGCCGGCAATGGACATTGTTGCAAGTCCAAAATCCTGCATGACCTGGACACGTGCAAAAACCGACCAGTCGGCAATAAAAACCGAAAGAAAAATAAGCGCAACGACAAAAAACAATACGATATACAGCACCTGGTTTCGTATTGTTTCCCTAAATGTATTTGCCGCAATTTCGTATAATTGCCGCATTTTGTCCGCCTTACTTGTTCTCTGTTGTTGCGTCTATATTGTAAATGCGTTCTTCAAGGGAAACATGCTTGTGCGTGATTGTTTCGGAAAATATGCCGTTGTTTTGTAAATAGAGAATGACTTGTTTCACGTCTTTTTCCTTAGGTACAAAAACCACGGTCTTGTTTTGGTTTTTTTTTGAAACTGAATTGCCCTTGGAAATCAATTCCGATGAAACATTTTCCGGAATATCGGCGATCAGTATTTCTGTTCCTAAAAGTCCTTGCGACAAAAGATGTTCTACAGAACCCTGATACGCCATTGTCCCTTTTGACAAAACAATGACATCCGTGCAAAGGGACTCGACATCATCAAGAATATGTGTTGAAAAGAAAATCGATTTACCTTGTTGACAAAGCGAAGAAAAAATTGTCCGGAACAACCGGCGACCCAAAGGGTCTAGGCCGCTCATGGGTTCATCGAGAATAAAAATATCGGGGTTGGTAACCAATGCCTGTGCCATTGAAAGCCGCTGCTGCATGCCTTTGGAAAGGTCTTTTACCTTTTGGGTCGCACTTGAGGATAGTTCGACCGTTTCCAATGCCTTGGATATCGCCGGTTTTTCATTGACGTTTTTTATGTTTTGCAAACGAATGGCAAATTGCAGGGTTTCTGTGACCGTTAAATGGTCGTAAAAATAAGGGCGCTCGGACAAAAATGAGACACCGATCCTTGACTTAGGGTTTTCGGGGCCCAGGCCGCGGATCCGTATAATACCACGATCGGGCCTTACCAGGCCAAGGACCATTTTTAAACTGGTTGTTTTGCCCGCGCCATTGGGCCCTACAAATCCGGTGACGCTGTTTTTTTTAACAGTAAAGGAACAATCGGAAACAGCAAGCATGCTTTTGGTCCAAAAATGCTTTCGAAACCGCTTTGTTACATGGGAAAACTCAATAATCGTATTTTCCATTTGATGTAAAGATATATTTGTTTCTGTTTTATGTCCAGTTTCATCCCAATTTAGGGAACGAATTGATTATTTTCTTACTATGGGCCGTAAAAAAAGCCATTCGGATTATCATTGCAAAAACCATAGCGATATACCTGCCGTTGCAAAATGCGGGCAATGCAAATCCTGGATTTGTAAGAACTGTGGGAAAAAAATCGGGTTGCAATGGTTTTGTAAAACATGTATTTCCGAAAACCCCGAACAGCCTGCAAAAAATCTTTCTTCTCATTCAATTCCCAAAAGTGATTTGTCGTTTCAACGTTCCTCAGCCTTTATGTGGATTTTTATTCTGGCTGCCATTACCCTGTGTTTATGCGGTGTTTTATTCGGGCTATGGAATATGCGGAACTCGCAAAATCTTTTCAATGAGAATGCTGTTTTGCGCGAGAAACGCGGCGAGCTCCTTGAAGAAATCCGACAAAGAAATAGCGAGATAACATTTTTACAACAAAAAATCGACAGTTTTTCCCAAAACAGGACACAACTAATTTTACCTTTAAATAAACCGTATGTTCAAAAACCCGTTGTCGAAGCTTTGCCACAAACCATAAACGGAATTCCATATTCTTTTGATAATGGAACTTCGCAGAAAAAGCTTGTTGCCATTACCTTTGACGGAAGCGATGGGACCAATGCAGTCCAGGATATTCTTGACACATTAAAATCACGTAATGTCAAAGTCACCATGTTTTTATCCGGGCAATTTTTACAAAGGAAAACCAGGATTGTCCGGGATATCATTGAAAATGGTCATGAAATTGGAAATCACACCTATTCTCATCCGCATCTTACAACCTATGTTCAAGACCATACGCAATCCACTTCGCCAAGTATTTCTGAACAATTTCTTGCACATGAACTTCTTAAAACGGATTCGATTTTTACCTCAGTTTTTGGAAAACACATGGCTCCCCTATGGCGTTCTCCGTATGGGGAACATAATCATACGATATGCGTTTGGGCCCAACATGCGGGGTTTTTGCATATCGGATGGGGACAAGGCAGGACGTGGCGTAAAAATTTAGATAGCAATGATTGGACCCCGAACGAGGAAACCGAAGGATACCATACGCCACAGGAAGTGTATGAAAAAATAATATCACTTGCAAAGGAAGCACCAAACGGAATTAATGGTGGAATAATTTTGATGCATTTGGGAACTGTCAGAAAACAGCGTGAAAAACAGGTGCATTTAATTTTGGGCAAACTTATCGATTCGCTGCAAAGCTTGGGATATTCAATTGTTACTGTTTCCGAATTGCTTAGGCAATCGGACATAGACATAACTGCAATTTCTAAAAACGAAAGCAAATAATCAGAAGCATAAGGTATTTTTGTTTTGTAGTAACAGTTTTTATTTTCTTAAAAAAGGCAAAACACATTTATGTCCACCGCTTTCATTCAAAGATTATTATGGATTTTGCCGGCCATCCTTTTTTCTCTTACCATTCACGAATTTGCTCATGGTTGGGTAGCTTTGCGTTGCGGGGACACGACAGCTCGGGATAGCGGCAGGCTTACGCTGAATCCGTTTGCTCATCTTGATATTTTCGGCGTTATTATGATGGCCTTTGGACCCTTTGGGTGGGCAAAACCTGTGCCGGTGAATTTTCATAATCTTCATAATCCGAAACGCGACATGGTTTTTGTTGCATTGGCTGGCCCTGCGTCTAATATTATTCTTGCGATAATTACCGGATTGGTTTTCCGTTTTACTATGCCTTTGGCTTTCTCTGGTGCAGTTCTCACATTTTTTGGCACCGAACTTTTATTAATTACCTACTTCGGTATCGGTTTGGCGTTTTTTAACCTTATTCCAATTCCACCACTCGACGGTTCGAATATCGTTATAGGTTTGTTGCCCCAGAATCTTGTCGAACGATATATCCAACTTGTCAGGTATGCACCAATGGTTTTTTTGGCTTTGATAATATTGCAATGGTCTCCTTTACATGTCCCGCTTTTTTCCTGGATCATTGATCCGCTTTGGAAACCATTTTATTCGCTTTGGCAAATTGTCATTTTCGGTAGAAAGGATTTCCTTAATGCGTTTATCTGATATTTCTAAAACGCGTTTAAAAAGTATTATTTCCAATTTTTCAAAAACATCGATTATGGTCGTTGGCGATTCAATGCTCGACGAATATGTTTGGGGGGATGTCCGCCGGATTTCGCCCGAAGCACCGGTACCTGTTGTCAATGTAGAATCCCATTCGTATCGCCTTGGCGGCGCTGCGAATGTTGTTAATAATCTTACAAGCATCGGCGTTCAAACTCATCTTGTTTCATTATGCGGAAACGATGAAACAGGGTCAACATTAAAGGAACAATTAAAAAACGCCGGCTGCCCAACAGACGGTTTCGTTTCCTCTAAGACCCGAAAAACAACCATTAAGACCAGGATCATGGCCCGTCACCAGCAAATTGTCCGCGTCGACACGGAAACAATTATGGAATTGTCCAATGAGGAAACAACTTTACTATGGAAAAGATTTTCAGAATGTCTGCCCTTGGTTTCAGGAATTATTATTTCCGATTATGCAAAGGGAGTCATTTCACCTGCTTTTACCAGAAAAATGATTGTCGAATGCAAGCGGAGAGGGCTTTTTGTCGCCATTGATCCAAAAGAACGTCATTTTGCTTTATATAAAGGCGTCTCTATCATTACGCCAAATCTCAAGGAAGCGCATACAGTATTGTCCATTCCTTTTGCCCCTTGTTCAAACGATGATATAAAAAACATAGGCTGGGCTATTGTAAAAAAGCTTGATTTACCATCGCTACTTATTACCTTAAGCGAAAGAGGTATGGCCCTGTTTGAACGTGCAAAAAAATCTTTTTTTCTTTTACCTACTGTTGCTCAAAATGTTTTTGATGTTACTGGTGCTGGGGATACGGTCATAAGCATTTATTCTGCAGCTATTACAAGTGGTGCAAAGCCCCTTGAAGCGGCATTTATTGCAAACCATGCAGCCGGAATAACCGTTGCTCAACTTGGAACCGCCTGTGTGACAAAGGATGAGCTTATGAAAGTATGCGTACAAAAGAATGATTAAAGTATCCCGCAAGCGATATGTCCTCCGCAGGTATGGCGTTGGGAGACGCGCGGAAATAGAGTATTTTTAAAAAAAATCTGCTCTTCTTGTAAAAAAGGGTTGCTTCGAATTATTTTTGAGTGATTTCTTCTAGGGCCCATAACTCAGTCGGTTAGAGTAGCGGACTCATAATCCGTTAGTCCTAGGTTCGAGCCCTAGTGGGCCCATTACTCTTTTTCATAGAAATCATCTTTCATCTATGACAGGCAGGCATCTTCTTTATCACTTCTGCCGTAAGCAGCAATCGCTTTACATCCACGAAAAAAGCACTTCTTCTCAAGAGGTGCTTTTTTATTTCTATAAAATTTCAAATCGGTCACAATGTATTAAAAATCGAATATACTGGAGGAACTATGATTCATGATTTAGAATCCTTGCTTGGGATACAAAAAATAGATATTAAAATTAGTCAATTAATCCAGTCTCAGGCCGATTTTCCCAAAAACCTTGCAGATCTTGAAGATACTGTTTCGAAAGCAAAAAGTTTCTTGGATACTATTGCAAAAAAAATTGCTTCTTTGGAAACAGACAAAAAAACCATTCAAGATAAGGTCATTGAAGCAAAAACCGCTTTGGATAGGAGCCAAGACAGACTCAATTCCATTAAAACAAACCGGGAATATGATGCGGTTCATGCAGAAATCGAAAATTTTAAGAATGTCATTTCGGGTGCAGATAATAAGATCAAACATATCGATGAGGAACGCGAAAAGCAAAATCAGGCTTTGGAAGCAGCCACAATCGAATACGAAAAAGTAAAAAGCGATAATCAAGGCAAAATCAACGAGTTTAAAGGAAAACTTTCCACTATAGATTCATCCATTGCCGCATTAAACGTCGAACGGGTCAAAGCTTGCGCAGATGTTCCGAAACCAGCTCTCCGTACCTATGAACATATTCTCAAACGTAAAAAAAATGGCAAGGTGTTAAGTTTCATCACTATAGATTCCCATACCTGCACCAATTGTTTCAAGGTGCTCGAAACGCAACTTATCAACGAAATACGCCGAGGGTCTAAAATAATGACGTGCCAAAACTGCGGATCAATTTTTATTTGGGAAAACACAGCAGAAAATCCTGAAGCAAGTAAGCTTAAATAATTATAATTTCTCTTGTTTCAATGTTATGAACTAAAAAAGCTCTGTACTTTTTACAGGGCTTTTTTAGTATCTATATAAAATTATACACTCGGTAAACCTCTGTACATTGGTCTACGCTTTGACAAAATATTACTATCCTTTTATCTCTTCCTAAGTTCTGGAGTATCAGCCCCATCTTCTGAAAATACAATTTCGAAATCTCCATCTTCTGCAGGTCCAATATGTAACCGCGTGTACTTTTTCCCTTCTCCTAAATGCAACAATAATTGCCGTGAAACACCTGGTAAAAGCACACCATCAATGACCGCGTCAGCATTTCTTGCACCAGCTTCAATTGCTGTGCAGCAATCCGCAATATGATCAACAAGGGCAGGAGAACATGACAAGGTAATGCCATGCACTTTTGTGAGACGTTGTGCAATTTTGTCTAGTTTAATTGCAACAACACCTTTCATCACTTCCTTGCCAAGCGGCCTGAACGGAACAATTTTTGACCGAGCTAGTAATGCCGGTTGAAAATGCGCAGAAAGCTCCGGGCGAATAGAATTGACAAGTTCATCAGCGTTGATTTCCTTGTCCTGCTGTGTGCAAAGATCAACAATCGTATCAGAAGCGAGGTTCGACGTCATAATAATAATCGTATTGCGGAAATTTATTTCCCTGCCTTCACCATCGCGCATGAATCCCTTGTCGAATACCTGGTAAAAAAGGTTCATGACTTCCAGATGCGCCTTTTCAACTTCATCAAGTAATACGATTGAATAGGGTTTCTGGCGCACCGCTTCAGTCAGAATGCCGCCCTCACCGTATCCTACATACCCGGGTGGCGCACCCTTAAGTTGTGAAACCGTATGCTTTTCCTGGTACTCCGACATATTAATTGTCGTTATGAATTTTTCGCCGCCAAAAAGTATATCGGCAAGCGCCCGGGCACATTCTGTTTTGCCAACACCCGATGGGCCTGAAAACAAAAACACTCCTAATGGGGCATCGGGGTTTCCCATGCCGGTTTTTGAGGAACGAATCGTACTTGCAAGGGATGCGAGCGCATCATCCTGACCCACAATTCTGTCCCGCAACCGGTCTTCAAGTTCAAGGAGCGTGACTGCCTCATCTTTTACCATCGACCCGACGGGAATTCCTGTCCAGTCGGAAATGACCTGACCGCAGATAGATGCCGAAACATGCGGAAATACCATGGGAGATTCGCCTTGAATTTCTTCAAGGTTTTTCAATTCTTTGTCAAGTCCTGTTAGGGCTTCGAAAATGATGTTCTCTTTTTCTTTTTTTTCCCGCATTGCTTTCAGCTTTTCTTTCAAGTCCTTAATAAGGTCGACTTTTTCCTTTTCTTTTTGCCATTTTTCGGTCAACGCGGTTATTTCCTCTTTTTTGCTGGCAATTATTTCATCGCATTTTTGTATAAGTTCTTTATCCACGGGAATGCCCGTGTCCCTGTCGGTTTCAAGTTTCTTTTTCTCCAATTCCTCATTCAACAAAGCACGTTCTGCGCTGTCAAGAACTCCCGGTTTTGTGCTTTGGCTCATTTTTACGCGGGCACATGCCGTATCCAGCACATCAACCGCCTTATCGGGCAATTGGCGGCCGGAAATATACCGATGCGAGAATGAAACCGCGGCCTTGATCCCATCATGGGTAATTTGAACATTATGGTGCTTTTCAAAACTACCGGCAATACCGCGAAGCATGATGCATCCCTTTTCTTCATCCGGCTCTTCAATTTTAACAAGTTGAAACCTTCTTGCAAGCGCCGGGTCTTTCTCGAAATATTTTCTGTATTCCGACCATGTCGTTGCAGCGAGCGTGCGCAATTCACCACGCGCTAATGCAGGTTTCAATAAATTGGCAGCATCTCCTTGGCCTGCTGCTCCACCGGCGCCTATCAAGGTATGTGCTTCATCAATGAATAAAATCGTAGATTTGGAATTGTTTTTAATGGCATCGATGACATTCTTCAGGCGTTTTTCAAATTCTCCTTTTACCGATGCCCCTGCCTGCAAAAGACCGAGATCAAGACCCCACAAATCAACGTTTTTCAAGTTATCAGGAACATCATTGTTGGCGATTCTCAGCGCAATACCTTCAACAATTGCCGTTTTTCCTACGCCAGCTTCACCAACAAGAATAGGATTGTTTTTCCGTCTTCTATTTAAAATGTCAAGGGCCTGGCGGATTTCTTCATCGCGCCCGAGAATGGGGTCTATTTTTCCTGCTTTTGCCTCTTCCGTAAAATTAGTACAAAATTGCTTTAAGACGTCTTTTGCCGCATCTGGCGACCGTGATGCCGACGGTCTTTCCGACCCGCCTTGGGTTTGGACTTGTTCCTCCGAGCTTTTAACAATTACGGCAAACTCGTTTTTAAGAATTTCGATGTTTATTGGTTTTAACAAATCAGCATAAGTCGACATTTCAAATTGGCCTTTTTCCAACATAGCCACAAACAATGCGCCGGAGGTTATTTCCTGTTTTGAAAAGAGAAGGGACGATATGCTCCAGGCGTGTTCAAAAGCCTCAAGCAATGGTGGCGAAAAGGAAGGGCGGCCCGTATTGCCGCTTCTGAGGTTTTCAAGCTCAGTATTCACCGTTTTTTTCATATGAGAAATATCCACATTAAACCGTCTTAATATTACAGCAATGTCCCCTGCCGGATCATCAAGAAATTCCATAAGAAGATGTTCCCATCTCACTTCGTAATGCCCGCGATTGACACATAATCCAACCGAAGCTTCCAATGCCTTGGTACAATAATCGTTCAGCTTTTGCAGCAACAGTCGCAGATCTTTGACAATCATGATATGTCGATCCTTTGATAAATGATTTTTATTATTTGTTTGAGGTTGGCAAAATAAGTGTACCCATGATCTGATCGTAGACCGGGACGAACTTATCAAATAATTTCGGTTTCGTCCAAAAAGCAACTCTTATATTATAGGTATCAACGGAAAAGAAATACTCAACAAACCAGAAATCATTCTTTTTATAGCGCCAGGTTGAAAATTCTTTCCCATTAATCGTGATATCGGCGCAGCCGCTATCTACATCGATTTGGTCTTTGTTGATATTTCTTATCTCATCCGCATATTCTCTATTTGTTTCATTCAAATGGGTCACTATCGCCCTTGTACCTTGAGTTTTTTCAATCGTGAATCCGCTAAAGAGCAGTTCGGCTCCTACGTCGTGAAGATCTTTGAAAAACGATTTACTGTCTTTCATTTCATTGGGGTCGGTAACAATGTCCCAATTTCCTCGAAATGTCAAAGAAAATCCTAAAGATTTGTTTTGATACGTTTTATCTTCCAAAAAATAGTTTCCAGGAAAAAAAGGTCTGACAGTGCCAGCGCAAAAAAAAATAGAAAAAAGAGGTATAATTAAAACACTTTTATATAATTTCATGCTTTTTTGTCCGTTATGGAAATCGTGGATCCGGTTTTACGGCGCTCAACCGATCGGCAAATATGCACCCCGAGACTAAAAAGTCTTTCATCGATTTTTTCATATCCTCTGTCAATTTGACCGATGTTTTGTATCTGGCTTTTTCCTCGTGCCGCGCATGCAGCTATAAGCAATGCCATTCCCGCTCTAATGTCCGGAGAGCTAATGGAACTTGCAATGAGTGAACAAGGGCCAACAACGACTGCCCGATGCGGATCGCATAAAACAATCTGCGCTCCCATTCCAATGAGTTTGTCGACAAAAAACAATCGTGATTCAAACATTTTTTCATGAATAAGACAGGTTCCTTTGACTTGCGTGGCAACCACGAGCAGTATCGACATCAAATCCGCTGGAAATGCAGGCCATATATTGTCTTCAATTTTAGGAATTGCGCCGAGCATGTCTCGCTGAATGCGCATTTTTTGCTTTTCAGGAACAAAAATGCTTCTTTTTTCCTTATCAACAATAACTTCGACGCCGAGTCTTTCAAACTGGAACAAAATCATTCTCATATGCTGTATATCAACATTTGTAATTGTCAATGCTGATTTTGTCGCGGCAGCAAGCCCGATGAACGACCCGGTTTCAATATAATCGCTCCCTATGGAATGTTTGGCTTCCGAAAATTCAGTACGTCCATAAATAGTCAAGACATTTGACCCAATTCCCTCTATTTTGACTCCCATTGCCTGCAGAAATTTGCAAAGACCCTGTACATGCGGTTCGGATGCCGCATTGCCAATGGTCGTGACACCTTTTGCCCCTGCAGCGGCAATAATGGCATTTTCAGTTGCGGTGACTGAAGCCTCGTCCAAATAAACTTCGGTACCTTTAAGACCTCGTTTTGCCTCCAGAACATACAGAATTGCTGCTTTGTCTCCAGCTTTTTTGTTCCGTTTAATTGTCAATGATGCCCCTAATGCCTTTAAAACCAAAAAATGGGTGTCTAACCTGCGGCGTCCAATGGTATCTCCACCGGGTTGGGGTATGACCGCTTTTCCAGTTCTAACCAAAAGCGCGGAGGCAAATAAAATTGAACCTCTGATAATGCTTGCTAATTCCAACGGCAAAGTCGAAGTTTTTATTGATGCAGCATTTATACTCACTTTGTTGTTCTTTACTTCAGATACTATTGCGCCAAGAGCGGCCGCAATAGATAACATACTTTTAACATCCCCAATGTTAGGCATATTGTCAAGATGTACCAACGCATTGCATAATATCGACGCGGCAATTACCGGTAATGCTTCATTTTTATTTCCCGAGGTTCGTACTGTCCCGTTAAGTTTGAATCCGCCTTCAACAATAAAACTACTCATGTTTTGCCTTTTTTAAAATGCAGTACTATCCCCGCGCTTCGCTGTGGGATAAGTAGTAACTGAGATTTTATACACTCAGCTATCCTCGGTACCATGGTTTACGCAAAATGCGTATATTTTATATAGAAACTAATATACGTTTTTAATCATACTTTCTAAAATAGCATTTTTTTATTTTTGTTAATCGCTAAACCAGATTTATTATTGATTTTGACTCGTTTAAAAAAAGTTTGATTATATTAATTGATGGCTTCGTTTTGCTTACGTTGTCATAATTTTTTGAACTAACACCATTTTACGGGGAATTCTTCTTTGGATTGCAAGCTTACGCCGTATTTATACGGACTTGCGCGCTTTTCAAGAGAACAACCAACGTTCCCGGTAGAGAGCTCAAAAAATTTGCAGTATGTCAAGACGAAGCTTTTTTTTTGCCCTTTGGCTTTGTTTTGAGTATTTTGTAGTATATGCAAAAAAGTCTCTCTTCATATTTATGCCTTGCCCTCGATAACCTAAGCTCTCCCGAAAAAGTGGAAACGCTTATTAAATCTACAAAAAATTATTTTGGCACTTACAAAGTTGGAATGGAATTATTTACAAGGTTTGGCCCCTCCATTCTCGATCCTATTTTCAAAGAAAACAAAAAAGTTTTTCTTGATCTTAAATACCACGATATTCCACAAACCGTTGCAAATGCAGTTATTTCTGCTTCCCGCTTAGGTGTTCAGTACATAACGTTGCATACGCAAGGTGGAAGCTCGATGATGAAGGCCGCCACATCTTCGGCTATAAAAGCCGCAGAAGAAGGATTATGCCCACCAAAACTCATTGGTGTAACACTTTTAACAAGTATAGATTCTGCTATTCTTCTTAATGAATTGAATGTTTCTATTGCCTTGGAGCAACATATTAAAATTTTAGCGCTTAGATCAATTGATGCGCTTTTAGATGGAATTGTTTGTTCAGCAGCAGACCTTCCTTATGTAAAACCATTGCTTCCAGAAGGTTTTGAAATTATTACTCCTGGAATTAGATTATGCGATGGATCGACCCACGACCAGAAAAGAATTGCAACTCCTTCGCAGGCAATTCAAAATGGTTCAACTCTTCTTGTTATTGGAAGGGCAGTTACGGAGGCTTCAGATCCCATTGCAGCAGCAGAAAAAATAATGCTTAGTATTACTACAAGTTCTTCAAAATAACATTTGTACAATTAGCTTCGTATGCATGATGCTTGCTCTTTCTTCCTTCAGAAAGCAGCAAAAAGGCTGAATTCTTTTATTCGTCAGGGGTAGGGATTATAGGCAAAGCAGAATGCCTGTTTTGAGTTTAATTCATTAATTTATAATATTCCATTGCCGATAACTTTAACTATCCCTTTAAGACTAACTCACATGTTATAAACATACAAACAACATTTAAGCTACAGTGTGTTTATAATGTGTTTATAATGTGTTTAATACTAAATAAGTGTTTGAAATATAACAAGATAATAGTAACAATTGAAATATTATATTATGAAAAGACTGTGTATAAAATACTTTAGTTATTCACTTTTCTATATTTATCAATATTTTTGAAAATAATTAAACCTTAATGCTTTTACCAAGATCCATTGAACAATTTCCGTGAAATGTTGCTCCTTCATTAATTACTAAATCTTTTGTTTTTAAATCACCAATTAATGAAGCATTTTCTTCCAGCTCAACTCTATCATCAACGGATAAATTCCCTTTAACACTTCCGCCTATAATAGCACTTTTAGCAATGATATCAGCTTCGATAATACCTGTATTTCCTACTGTAAGCGTTTCTGCTGTTTCAAGCTTTCCTTTTAAAGTACCATCAACGCGTATGCTGTGTGGAACAGAGATTGTTCCTTCAAAAACAGTACCAGCTCCGATAATTGTGAGCAGTCCTCTCTCATTGCCTTTTTCCATAATTTCTCCTTTTATGAAAATATTATATGTTCTTATTTTATTGAACTTCCACCGAAAAC